>CDZG01057926.1_pt1 | contig 16165 bp, 25 predicted proteins | sample 557741 | NCBI WGS metagenome assembly CDZG01 (sample SAMEA3182086, study PRJEB8094) | gut metagenome | biome: human; feature: gut; material: Stool; isolation source: human stools | place: Canada | collected 2013-01-21
TCCGGCCTGCCCTTCGCCGCCTGCTGGAACCAGCTCAAGGCCGCCTTCAACCTCGCCAACATCAAGGAGCTGCCGCAGCAGTGGATAGCGGACGCGCTGGCGTGGGTGCAGGCCAGGATAGACGCCCTGCCCGCTCCGGCCCCGGCCGCGGACCTGCCTTCCCCCCCCTCTGCCGCTGCCGATGAGGCGGAAGACCACCTTGCCGCCATCCGGGAGCATGTCCGCCAGATCCACCGCCACGAGGAAGCCCTGTTCCTGCTGGCCCGCAAGGCGCTGCCCTCCATCCGCACCGCGCAGGACATGTACAGCCCGGCCCGGCGCATGGGCCTGAATGCCCTCCAGAGCATGGAGGACTGCGCCGGCGCGCTGCACCACAACCTCCGGGCCCTGGAATCCGCGGCAAGGGGCATGCTGGGCATGGGTAAATAGCTATATGGTTGCGTCAAAAAAGGAAGTGGGATACTCCTCAGACTAAGGAGAAACGGTATGAATACCTATGCCCCTACCCTGGATGCCGTCCTTGAGACGGAAGAGTTCATCACGGCTGAAGAATACATGCGCCGACGGGAACGCGGTGAAATAAACCCTGCGGACGTTCGCTATGTGCCGACCTACCCCGGCAGCCAGTTTGGCGGTTTTATGGTCAAGTTGAAGCGCCCACGCTACAAGGTGAATGTCAAGCAAGATAAGCCTGTGGGGGATTGCTATGGATGGTAATGAGAATCTTCCTGTGCAACAGCCACCGCAGCCTGACGCCGAATTGCTCAAACAGCAAGATGAGCATCAGTACGATATCGCAAGGCGCAATATCGACGCGACGCTTCAAAATAACCGGGAAATCCGCGGCCACTTCGACAAAATCAACCTTCGCTCAGTGCTGCTGGTTGGGTTCATTGTCCTCTGTATGTTGATTTTTGGGCTGGCAGCCTTATATCTCGACAAAGAGGACATCCTCGCAGATCTGTTAAAAATCCTGTGTGGCTTGCTCGGCGGTAGCGGTATTGGATACGCGATCGGGTCACGGAAAAGGCCCCCAGACGCGTAACCACTCGTTCCATAAAAAAACAACAGCCCCCGCTCCATGACGGATCGGGGGCTTTGTTATGGTCTTGTCGCAGGTGCTACTTGCCGTTCAGCGCCATGCCGGGATGCAGCATGGCCAGGATGTGGACGCAGTCCTTGAGGTCGTCAAGCTCCTGCGAGTACAGGCGGCAGTCATGACTGTCCTCGATGATCCTGCCCATGGTCTTGAGCACCTTTTCTTCCGATTTTTCCGCCATATTCTGGCGCCATTCCTTGAATTCCATCACGCCCTCCTACTGCGCAAGCGGCTGCGCAATGGCATAGAGTTTGTCCACGTCCGCCTCGTCAAAGATAATGCCCATGACGGGCACCTTTCCGGCCTTGTGCACGGCATCCTTCAGCGCGGGATACATCTTTTCAAGGTCGATCATGCCGTCGTCCGTCAGGCCGTCCAGCAGCTTGAGCGCGGGCGCGTACTGCCGCACCATCTGCGGCGTCTGGGCCCTGATGACGGGAAGGGCCATATAGAGCATGACCTTTTGCAGGCCGCCAGCTTTGGGCACAAGCTCCTGTTCGATATAGCCGCCCAGGGCTATTCCGAGGTTTTCGGACGTGATTTTCGGCATGATCGACCTCTCTTTTTTTAGCCGGCGGCTGTCGTGGTGGTGGTATAGCTCACATTGGCACAGGGCAGGTTGTCCGTCAGGAAGAGCGCGCCGCTGGTGCCGTAGGAGCTTTTGCCGTGCAGGCACCCGCCGGACCTTGCAGCCTGCTTGACGATCTGGGACAGTTTGACCGTGTCGGGCACGGCGCACTTGCAGCACGGGCAACTGTACACCGTGGCATAGGTGACGGCCGTGCCTCCGGTGGGCGTGTAGCTGAACTCCACTGCCGCCTGCGGGTTTGCGCAAGGGCTCACGCACAGCGGGTCGAGCTGGTTGCAGGCACAGTTCGGGAAACGGAGCTCAAACGGCCCACGATCCGGGAAGGGCGCGTTGGTGGTGAGCGTCGCCACGTTGGTCGTGGTGTTGACGCTCACGCCCGTCACAGTGATGACAGGGATGCAGCTCATGGCGCACCCCCTAGCTGTTCTGGCAGGAGCAGCCGCCGCAGGAGTTGGGATTGACCGGGGGCACCCAGGCATTGTTGGCGGGCATGGGGTTGGGGCAGACGGCAGAGGCGGGAACAATGGTCTGCGTGATGCCGGCCACGGTATTCTGCAGGCAGGACAGGGCGCCGTTCAGCGCGGTCAGACCGTTGTTGGCGGTAAGGGCCACTTCATTGACCTTGCCCAGCACAATCTGTTCGCGCAGGTCCATTTTCTGGTTCAGGCACTTGATCTGCTCTTCCATGCGGGCCACGTTCACGCGGTTGTTGGCCGCTTCTTCGGACAGGGGCTTGATGAAGGCATACAGCTCTTCGCGCACGGACTTGTTGTCGGCAAGGGCTTGGATGTACACATCCTTGGCTACGCCGTCGGCATACTTTTCCGCCGTGAGTTCCGCGATCTTGGCATCCTTTTCGGCCATCACGCCCAGGGCGACGCCGCCGGCAGTGTTGCCGCCCAGAATACCGCCCAGGTTCAGACCGCCGTTGTTGAGCACGCCAAGAGAAGTACCGATGATACCAGTGACAAGCCCGGCGTTCGCCACACCCTTGGAAGCAAATTCAGCCATGAGAGGCCACCTTGATAAAAAAGTCCGGCATGGGGGAATCCCACACCGGACTAGAGTATCGCACAAGGATATAGGCTGTTCGATATCCTCCTTTCAGGACAGCGCAGACTTGCCTTTTTCCTCTTCCCAATGCGTCCGCCCCACAAAAACGGACCTGTCACCCGTCATGCCGCAGACAGGACAAACAAGCCGCTGGTAGCGCACGCAGTCGATCTCGCGATCTTTGCAGGTCTCACCAAAACGGGCCGGAACCACGAACGTCCTGCAAACAGGCACATGGGCCCCGCATCCAGGACAACGCTCACTTGTTTTTCCCATGCTCCCACTCCTATCCACAGAGTGCCCAGATACTCACTTCCCGCCGCCCAGCCCGTGCTTGACGCGCTGGCTTTCCTCGGCGCGCTTGGCGTTGTTGAAGCGGTCCAGCGTGCCCACCAGATAGCCGGTGATTCGCCGCACGCGCTCAAATTTGACACCCGCGCCCACCATGCCGTCATGCACCGGCAGATGGCTCTCCTGATCCATCTCCACAGTCATCCCGCACCTCCCATGAGACGCTGCATCATCGTGCCTGCTGCCTATATTTTGAGACCTGCAGGCAGCTCCGGCCACGGCGTGGCCTCGCCGCCGCCATCCCAGGGCGCACCGGACTGGGCCGGGAGATCCCGAAGGGCCTGACGGTAGAGCTGCACAGCCTCTTTAAGGGGATTATCCAGCGGATAGTCCTGCATCAGCAGGTAGTCGGTGGCGGTAAGACGCCGGTCACGCTCGGTGCGGAGCTGTTGGAAAAGTTCCGCTTCCGTCGGGGGGACAGGCGCCGGATCAGGATGTGCTGCGGCCCATTCTTCCGACGTAAAATATCCATCAGGTTTTTGTTCCCAAACCTCTGGGTTGCCTTCGGGGCTATAAAAAACAGGCATTATACGGCCTCCTTGTCAGGGTCGAAATAGTCAAGGATGATACACCCCTGCACACCATCGTGACCAAGCTGGCCAGAGTATCCACCAGCGCCACCACTACCATATTGCCCTGGTGTATAACCGCTCAGAGCCGCAGTTACTCCCATCCCACCAGATCCACCGGGGAGGTTGTCTGCGTCTGTATCAAAACCTGCAATTCCGCCGGGGAAACCACCAGGCCCAGGATCACCACCAGAAATACCAGCAGGTGCCGACGCTCCACGATTCCCTCCGCCTTTTCCGCCGGAAATAGACTTTTTACCGGAAGTGGTCGTAAATGATGTTTCTCCCCCATCTCCGCCTGTGCCCGAGGCAAATTCCTTCTTAGCTTCACCACCAGCACCGATTATGTAGGAGTAACTTTCCCCCTGCGTCAGATAGGCGTAATCGACAAGGATACCACCGCTACCGCCACCGCCTCCGCCGTAGTTTTTATTCGTTGTATTCCCGGCACCACCAGCACCGCCGCCGCCACGAAGTTCAATACGATACCATCCGCTTACAGGAGCAATATATGTTCCTGATGCAGTCAATATTTCACGAGTATTGCATAGGATGGATGGTAACCAGCCGTTCGCAATTTTTCCATCGGCCCCGCCCAGCGGCACCGCCCCGGCCTGCGCCGTAGTGCTGGCCAACACACCGCCACGCTGTATGGCCGTGGCCTGGCGGACGCGCAGGGTGCCGTCTGCTTCGAGTTCAAGGCCGTCCGCATCACCTGTCTTGGGCATGACCTTGCCAGCCGTCGAGGTAGTGGCGATGGGTACCGTAGCGGAGGAGCCAGCAGGGCCTCGCAGGTCCACAGCTTGGCCCCACGAGCCATCTGGTTCCTTGAAGCGCAGTGTCGTCCCCTGCCACTCATGTTCCGGCGGCAAACCCTGTGCTCCGTCGTCCCCCTTCTCGCCTTTCTCCCCTTGATCACCCTTGGGGCCGGGGTCGCCAGTTGCGCCCTTCTCACCTTGAGGCCCCTGCGGTCCTTCCGGGCCTTCAATTCCTGGTACGCCTTGCGGGCCAGCAGGGCCTTGCGGGCCAGTATCGCCTTTCTCGCCGGCAGGGCCTTGAGGGCCGGTATCACCGGTGTCCCCCTTTTCACCCTGAATCCCCTGTGGGCCTTGCGGGCCAGTGTCTCCGGGGTCGCCTTTTGCGCCGTCAGCACCGGCAGGCCCTTGGATGCCCTGATCACCTTTAGGCCCCTGCGGTCCTTTGGCACCTATCTTCACCCAGAATGTGTTGGAATTATCCTGCGGGGAAGTTCCAGCAGGGGCGTCTTTCACGCACTCCCAGACCTCTCCGTCCAGCGTCACACGGTCAAGAACGGCATAAGATCTCGTGCTGCTGTACTCTCCTTGAAAGACCGGACGGACCCTACCAATAACGGTGCTAGGCATAGGTTACCTCCAATTCTCCGTTGTCATTGATTTTATACGTTGCGTCAGTATACGTCGCCCCTGTGTAGTTGAGGATCAAATTTCCGCTGCCATCAACAACAAACTGGATGAACTGCGCGTCAAGGGCCGTGGTAATATCGCCAGGATCGCCCTTAGGACCCTGCGGACCAGGCTCTCCGGGATCCCCCTTTTCCCCTTTCTCTCCCCGTGGCCCTTGCGGCCCCTCGGGCCCACGCGCCCCGGTATCACCTGTGTCTCCTTTCGGACCGGTCAGACCCTGGTCGCCCTTTTCGCCTTTTACGCCTTGCGGACCGCGAGCTCCTGGTTGGCCTTCATCGCCCTTCGCGCCAGGAGGGCCGGGAATTCCTTGGATACCCTGCGGGCCGCGCTCGCCCGTCTGCCCTTGGATTCCTTGCAATCCTCGTACTCCTTCCTGGCCCTTCGGGCCTTCAGGGCCACGTTCGCCTGTGTCTCCCTTGTCCCCTTTGGCGCCCTGTTGCCCCGCGGCGCCAGCCGGGCCCTGTGCGCCGGGCATGCCGCGCGGGATCTTGAAGAAGAAGCGCAGGGAATCCGGCACGAAGTCCACGGCCGCAGCCTCCCCGGGCTCCAGTGTCTCGGCTTCCGCCGTGATGCTGTTGATGTTCAGGAAGGTATCCTGGGCATCTTCCAGCAGTTGACGTGCAGCCTGCTCGTGCTCTGCCGCGGCCTGCTCGCTGGCGGCCGCATCCGAGGCGCTGTCGGCGGCGGCCTGTTCGCTATTCTTGGCGGCACCGGCGCTTTTGACTGCCTCATCCCGCGCCTTCAGCAGTTCTTGCGCCATGTCTTCCGGCGTCTCGTCACTGGTGGGGGGCAGGATGACCGCCCGCTGGAGCTGCTCCAGCAGCTGCTGACGTTCGGCCGTGGCCTTATCAAGAGCCGTCTCGATGACTTCCGGGTCGAAGCGCGTGCCCGTGATGTAGTCATCTTCCTGCGTGAACGGCATGTCGCGAGTGATGGCCAGCTTCCAGCCGGATGGGAGCGGCGCACCGTCATGCAGATAAAAGACCGTCCCGCCGCCTGCGGAAAGCGTCACACCGTATTCACCGGTCTCCTGCACATAGCCCTGGGCATCGGTGACGGATACAAGGATCTGATCCTCATCCCAGACTTTGAAGGAGAACGGAAATTCCGTCGTCGCCCCGTTTCCCGTATAGACCGCCTTACTGGTGGTCGTCTCCAGTGTCATGACCACATCCCCCTTGCCGCGATCCAGCCGTCCAACTGCGGACGATTCGTCCCTTCACTGGCGTCCTGCCCCTCGCTCCTGGGCACGGCCAGCTGATAGAGCTGCTCCAGCTCCTGCACCTTGCCGGAATTGTTCTTGAGTAACGGCACAGCCACCAGCGCGGCCAATTTGCGGGCCATGGCCATGACGAACAGCTCGTCCCAGCGGGTGGCCTCCTCAACATCGAACGTGCAGGTCGCCATGGCTCGCGACACATCACATAGCAGCAGAGCTCCCTCGGCATCGCTCTCCAGCCGGAATGGCCTTTTCCTTCCCTGTTCCTTGCCGTCATGCACGGCATGGACCTTGAGACAGCCATCCGGTAGCGCATAGGCATGCCGCCATTCTTCAGCATAGGCTGCGGGCAGGCTCTTCTCAGCCAGAACCACACGCCGCACGGCGAAGCGATACGGATAGTCCCGCAATGCCGAGCGCCGCGCCCTGTCCCAGTATAAACCGCACTGGATGGCTTCCGGCGTGTTCTCATTGGCCGACGCGATGGTGCGCGTACCAATGAAGCCCAGCGCCATATTGAAGATATCCAGCTTGCTCGCCGTTGATGGCATGATATTCCCCTTTCCCGGCCCGGGGATGACGCTCCGGGCCGGGATATTGTTCAGCCTACCCCTTGACCACACCGGCATCGATGTACATGCCGGCTTCCCAGGGCTGATCGTCTTCACGAACTACGGCGGCAAAGACCTTGCCTGCGGTAAACGTGCCCGTAGGCGTCGCCACCATCTTCAGCCAGGGCTTGGTCACACCGGGCGGAAGAAAACGCCAGCCGATGGTCTTGCCCACCTTGAGGTCGGCCAGGGCCACGGTCACGGTGGAGCCGGGAACATCCTCGTAGCTCCCGCCTTCCGTATCGCTCTGGGTCAGCTTGAACTCGATGGAAGTCCCGCCCGCAAAAGCCGCTTCCACCACTTTGGCAACGATGGGGATGGGTTCGGCCCGGCCGGGCTTCATGAGGGACGTCAGGCCCACGGCGGGGCCGGTCACGGCACTGGACGTGATGGCTGCGGAATCAAGCAGAACAGCATTGGAATCGATGAGCATGGTTCCTCCCTAGGAAAGCACCGCTTCGGTGGAAAGGATGGCGTCGCACTGGCGGATGGGCCGCCCGTGCAGATTGGGCACGGCCTTGCTGGCGAAAAATTCGCCATAGACCAGATGCACGTTGCCCGCGTCGGTGGCCTGGAGTTCCAGAGCCGTGAGCACGTCCTGGTTGCAATACCAGACCGCCCGGTCACGCAGATGCTGGGGCATCATGTTCTTGGCCTTGATGGTCAGGGCCTGCAGGTCGATGAAGCCGGATTCCCCCTTGCGCAGCGTCAGCTTGCTGGTATCCAGGTTGCAGATGCGCACGACGGCGCGCCAGTCACGCAGGGCAAGGCCGCATTTCCAGGTATACAGATCGCCAACGCACTGGAATTTCTTGCCGTCATCGTCGAAGGTCATGTACTTGCCCAGATCTTCGTTTTTCAGACCGCCGGTACTGCCCTTGGGGTAGATGCCGTGGATGGAATTCCCGCCCCAGCTGATGAGGTACATGGAGGTTTGCTTATTGGCGGAACTGCCAGCAGCATTCACCACGTTGGGACTGGTTTTGCTGGGATAACGCATGGACAGGCCGTTGAACTCGTCGGGATTCTTGTTGCTGTCGCCATAGAACAGCGTGCCGGCCACCTTCTGGCGCATGGCTTCGGCAAACGCCTTGCCTTCGCTCAGACGGAACGCCTTGGCCTTGTCGCCGTACAGCTCGATCTCGGCGATATCCAGCTCCATGCGGGCTTCCAGCATGCCGCAGCTCTCCTTGACCTGGGCCCACTGGGATTTGCTGGGCGGCGTCCCCTGATACAGACGGCGCCAGTACACGGCGGGCAGGCCGGTGCGGACGCGCGTCAGATGACAGTCGGACTGGTTGGATTCCATCCACTGGACATCGCTCAGGATGTCGTTGGTCTGGTTCATCAGTTCGATGATGTCGCCCGCGGGCTGGCCCTTGTAGAAATCCTCCAGTTCGGCCAGCGTGGCGACAAGACCCTTCTCATAAGACATATCACTGTCTCCTTGTCGGTTGAGGTTGCGGCGCTAGACCTTCATGTCAGGGTACATGCGCTCTTCCAGAGGAATGTCGCGGCTTTTGCCGGCGCCATTCTGGCCTACGAAATCGTGCTCTTTCATGGCCCTGCCGATGCGGGCCACGGCCCGGATGATGGTGGGGTTGTTCTGGTATTTGCTGTCCCGGAGCAGTGCACGCAGGCTGCCGTCGGGGTCGAAGGCGGCCAGCGCCCGGCGGGAATCGGCCAAGGTCTCTTTCCAGTTGTCACCGCCGAACTCTTTGTCTCCCCTGATTTCCTTCGCCCAGCCCTGCAGGACGGCGGACTCACGCTGCTGCATGGCTTTGGTCACGTCGCCATGGAATTCACGGTGCCACGCCAGCATCCCCTCGGCCTGCTCTTTTGTCAGGCCCAGTTCGCGAGCCTTGGCCGTGAAGCTGTCCAGGTTCTCGGCAGGCAGAGGAAAATCTTCCGGCGCTGTCAGCTCATAGGATTCCGGCTCCTGCTGCTTCCCGCCGTCCTTCTCTCCACCACCTTCTTTCTTGTCCTGCCCGTCATCACCCTGGCCGGGATCATCGGCGATGCCGCCCGTCCCTTCCTTCGGCTCATCGGCAATACCGCCGTCATCCTTCAGGGTGTCATCCGCCCCGCCTTCATCGGCGATGCCGCCGGGCGTCACATTCTCGTCAGCCATTGTTCACCTCGTCATTGTTGATGATGATGTTCCCGGCCCCCACAGCAGCGCAGAGCGTCACAATGGAAAGCCCTACGGCACGCTGCCCAGCATCAAAGGCCGCCCGTACATGGTCCGCCGGATAGTTGGCCTGAAAGACACCTGTGCCACGCACCAGCCAGCGCAGGAAATATTGCCCGTCAGGAGTGTTCGCCAACTTGCGGACCACGCCTTCCAGTTTGGTCCGGTGCAATTCCTGCGCCTCCTGGAGGCGTTTCCGTCCTTCGTCCGGCATGTCGTCGCCCCACACATGATCGCTGCTCATACCGCCCCCAGACCGCCCAGAATGGTCCCCATGAGCGTCTGCCCGTCAGCTCCCACCGGCGTCTGCCCAAGGTTCTTGGCCGCCGCCGTCATGTCCACGGCTTGCTGCGTCGCCAGCGCCGCTTCCGCCTGCTGTTGGGCGGCCGCCTGCGCCTGGGCCTTCTGCTGCCGTATCTGCCGCACGGTCTGCTCGTCCCGCAGGCAGCCCTCCGGCATGCCCACGCGATCCAGATAACTCTTGACCATGTTGTCGGTATCCAGCATGTCCAGCGCATCCGGCGCCACCTGCGCGGCGTTGACCACAAAGGCCATGCCCTGGTCTATGGAACTGGTGGCCGTCAGCTTCTGGGCCTGGGCCAGCACCGATTCAAAGGCCACGTCCAGTTCCGCATAGTGCATGCCGTCGGGCATGGGCGGCAGCACGCCATATTGCCCCATGAGCATGTAGGTGCGGATGATGAGCGGTTCCAGCAGCTCCTTGTGCAGCCGCTCCACCACAGGGCCGATCAGGATCATCTTCTCCTGCTGCTTGGCCTGGATCTCCGTGGCCGTGATCTGGCGGCGGTCGTCATCGATGAGCATGCGGAACAGGTCCACATACAGGCCGTCATTGATGACCTTTTCCACGCCCTGGATGCCCTGCATGGTGTAGTTGAGCGCCTGCGGTTCCGGCTGCTGGATGGGCACGATGGGCGCACCGGCGGACGTGAGACGCCCCATGTCCACGAAGTTCAGCGCGCCCGGCGTGATATCCACACCGAAGGCCTTGATGCTGCTGTCAGCCGCCAGCGGCGGGTCGGCTATCTTGTGCTGCATCTTCCGCAGCGTGGCGGTCATGGCCTGGAGCATGCGGCAATCAGGCGTCACGTCCATGGCCGGAGAACGACCGTAGACATCGGCGCCGTTCACGTCCCAGCGCGGCGCATAGGCCGGGAACGAATCAAAACCGCCCTCGGACAGGACGCAGGGCTTGCCGCTCCCACCCGCGGCCTGCAGCCAGTAGACCGAGGCAAAGGGCTTGTTCTCCCCGCCCAGCCCGCCGCGGGCATCCCGGCGCGGGAAAACGCCGTGGATCACGTCGAAGCGCACCACGCCGCCCTGCCCCGATTCCCGCTTGGCGACGTTCCTGACGGCATCAGGCACGCGATCTTCGCCCCAGCGGTCTACGATCTGCCGCGCGGTCATGTTCAGGCGACGGAAAAACGTGTCCACCTCGTTGCGCCCGTTCACGTCCAGCACATATTCCCCGGCCCGGATCAGATGAAAATGGATGCCGTCCTCGTCCGCCGTCTCGATGAGCAGCCCCGTGCCGAACGTGCCCAGGTCCGCATAGAGACCATGCACCGCGTTGTAGAAATTGCTTTCATGCAGCACGCGCTGCATCCGACTGGTGACCTCCTCCAGCCAGGCGTTGAGGCCAGGCATCCCGGCAATGTCATCGCCTTTCGTTGTCAGCCGGAACCAGGGCCGCACAGGGCTGGTCATACCGCCCTGCATCCCGGCGGCCAGCGTGCGCATGGCCAGCACACCGGCTGAATTGACCAGCCGCCCGTTGAGCTTGGGGGACTGGTGCGCCGTCGTATCGGTATCCGAACGCCAGCGACAGGGCAGGAACAGCTCGGCCAGCGACCGCCATGCGGCATCCCAACCGCTCCGCTCCGTGCGCAGCGCCTCATAGCGCCGGGCCAGTTCGTTGACATCCACGGCCATCAGTCACCTACCCCAGCGTGGTCCTGCCGCTCTGGTCGGTCGTCGCCAGACCGCCGCGTTGCGTCATGATGCTCTGCGCCAGCCCCCGGTTCTTGCGCTGCTTGTCCTTCTGCGCCTGGGCCGCCGCCGTGGCTCCGGCCGACAGGCTCTTGGTCGGCTGCTTTTCCGGGATGGGTTCCACTTCAGGGGTAGAGTATCCGCCACCAAAACTCATGATCATGCCTCCTCTGCACTGATTTTTCTGATGCTCTCCGGCGTCGCCATCACCAGCACACCGTCCACGAACCGCTGTTTGCGTGTGTACCAGAACAGTCCCGGCACCCGCCCAAGCTCCCTGAACCCCACCTGCCCCAGCATGGCGAGGACGTGCCGGTTGGGAGCGGCCACCTTGCCCAGGAACGAGGAAAGCTCCAGGTTGTCACAGGCCCAAAGCAAAGCCCCGCGGCACAGCGCGGCCGCCTGCCGAAAAAAGGGACGGAAGGCCGCCACGCCGATTTCCGCCGTCATGCTACGCCGGCTCACAGCCTGCAGGGTCATGAATCCGGCGGGCACGCCGTCGATGGCCCCGCCCAGTACCAGCACGTCCGGCCGCGACATGAGCCTGACCACGATCTCCGGCGTCCATTCGTCAGGATCTATGTCCGGCCAGGCGGACCACAGCGTGTCGTCCTCGCGCATGGCCTCATAGATGGCCCGGTAATCGGCCTCATGCAGCAGCACCTTGTAGGTCATCTCCATACCTACCACTCCAGCAGATCGTATCCCGTTTTGGCCGTTCCACGGCCTCCCAGTGTCTCCGGCCGCCGGAAGCCCACAGCCGCGTAGCGCATGGCGTCGGCGCCGTGGCTCGTCCAGTCATGCAGCGGATGCGGCTTGAAACAGCTCCGCACGTCGTCCCATTCCCGCTGGTAGGCCCAGAGCGATTGCAGGCCCTGCCCGCATTTCTCCCTGTCGAACCAGGCAGCGCCCAACACCTGCCGCACGCCCTCGATGCCGTCAGCCACCGGGAGCTGCGGCGCGGTGACAAAATTCAGCCCCAGCCCGCGCGCCGTCTCGATGCGGCTCTTGCCCGTACCCAGCTCACGCACGGCAAGATCATGCGGGCCGATATGCACGCCGTAGCGGTAGCCCTTCCTGGCCAGTACCTCAGCGTAATGTGCCAGCCCCTCACCGGAGGCCTCGTAGTAGTCGATGAAACGCCATTCCCCGAACCGGCCCACCGGCAGGAACTGGAAAAACCAGATGGCCGTGGAATCCGATATACCCAGGTCCCACGCCGTATTGACCAGCAGGTTCGGCTCCACCGGCACGGTGCCGATGCGCCCGGCCTCCTCGGCCTGCTGCAGCAGCCGCCCATAGTACGACCCGGCCGCCACCAGCACGGGATTGCCTTCCCAGATGTGGTCATACTTGTCGGGATCCGTGGCCTTGCAGTGTTCCATCTCCCGGCGCAGCTCGTCCGGGAACCACGGGTTGTCCCGCCAGCCCACTTTCCGCACCAGGCTGTCAGGGGGAGCGGCTTTGACCACGAAGCGCTGCCACACGGGGCTGTTCACCCGCGCCGGGTTGAACGACATCCAGATCTCCGAGCCCTCGGCGCGCATGGTGGGGATGAGCAGGTCAAGGCTGCGCTCGCTGACCGTCTCCGCCTCCTCTATCCAGCAGTGCGTCAGGGCCTCAAAGGATTTGATGCGCTCAGGCGACATGCGCAGGCCGGCGAAAATGAACAGCGAGCCGTTCCGGCCCCTGATCTCCGCATCCGTGGACGCGTAGTAACCGCCCAGGCCAAGCCGCTCTATCTCGTCATCCAGCAGGCGCTTGACCGAATCCCGGATGGAGTTCTGCACCTCGCGGGCACACAGCACACGCACGGGCCGCTGCACACCGGTCAGCAGCAGCGCCCGAGCGAAGGCCCGGGACTTCCCGCCACCGCGGCCGCCGTAAAAAACCTTGTAGCGGTGCGGCTCGAACAGTCCCCGGAAGGCCGCTGGCATGGAGGCATCAACGGCCATTGCCAGCCTCCCCGCCGGGCTCCACGAACCGCACCACGATCTCCGAGGCCACCGGCCCACCGTCCGGGCCGGAGACTTCCGCTTTCACCTTGTCCATGAAGATGCCCAGATGCTTGCCCAGCAGCTCCAGCGCGCGGTTGGCGCTTTTGGCGTCGAACGTCCACACGGCCCGGCCCTCTTCATCCGTGACCTGCTCGCCCTTGCGGTCCATGACCGGCGCACGCTGCATGGTGCGCTCCACGACCTCCACAAGGTTCGAGAGGACATAATCCTGCGTGACCTCGACGCGCCGGGCACGTTTGGCCTGGGCCTTCTCGATGGCCTCACGGACACAAGTTTTTCCAAGCAGCTGCGGGCCTATCCTGCTGGCCGTCCGCTCGCTGTAGCCTGCACGGATAGCAGCCTGCGTGGCGTTCAAATCCACCAGGTATTCCCGCACGAACGCGGTCTGCTTATCCGTCAGTTTTACCATCCCCTACCCCTTCCTTTCCCGTTCCGCTTCCAGGCGGGTCAGACGGCGCTCATGGTCATCGGTACGGCGAAAGAACTCCCGGTGGTCGCGGGAGTTCCCGTCACGGTCGGCAAAGGCCATGATGCAGCCCTCACGATGCACCACCAGGTCGTCCAGCTTGTCGCTGATGCGCTTGAGGCAGTACCCGCCCACCCCCAGCAGCAGTACCCACAGGCCGAAAATCACGCCCAGCAGGACGGTGATGAAATGCCCGTTGTCCATGCCCCCTCCTAAAAGCCCATGCCGAACATGGCCGATACGGCCAGCCACAGTTCCTTGCCCATGCTGGGCGGCAGCAGCACGTCGGGCCAGTAGGTGGCGATGACGGGCCGCAGCAGCAGCTCCCAGCCCGCAGCCACGGCCAGCAGGTACATGAGCAGCTTGCGCGGCGTCATGCGTCCGCCGCTGGTGCGTTCCGTCTCGGCGTTGATCTCCATCTGCTGTTGCTGGAGCCGGGCACGGTCGGGCAGGATCTTCTCCAGGGCCTTGCCACCCAGACCCAGCAATGCGGAAAGCCAGCCCATCACGCCCTCCTCTGCGCCAGCAGGAACTTTTCCAGGGCATCGGCCCGGTTGAGCCAGCCCTCCAGAAAAACGGCCTGCGAAGGCTTGTCGCGGGCCAGCCCCTCGTAGAAAGCGCGGCGCGCCTGGATGACGGCCCGGATCAGGGCGTCCGTGTTGCAGGCCAGCGAGGCCCGCGTCCGGGGCCCCAGGATGCCGTCCACCTCGATCTTCACGCCGTAGGGGCCCACACAGGCGTTGTAGCCGCGCTGGGCCAGCTTGACGGACTGGGCACAGCCACTGTTGACGGCGGCGTCGTACAGGGCGCAGGCGGGCCGGAACGGCATGTCGTCCAGACGCAGCCGGTCCCAGAACTCGCGCTTGAACATGGCCTCGGCCATGTCCGGCGTCACGGAACGCATGGAGGCCTTGTTGACGGGCAGACGGAAGCCGATGCGCTGCAACCAGTCGCGGCCCTGCTGGGTCGCGGCGATGCCCTGCACGAACTTGAGCGAGGCCCCGTAGGCCGTCAGGCCGCCGGTGTCGGCGGGATGGTCGGAAAAGCCGCCCTCCCAATGGGCGGTGAAGGCATGGGCGCGGTGGAAGTTGTCGGACATAAAAAACGCCTCCGGGGTTTTGCCGGAAGCGTAGCACGGAGCGTGAGGTCAGAGGCAAGAGGGTTTCGGGGTTTCTGGCCGGTTTATTTCGCGGATTCGCACCCAGCGGCCATGCCCCCCTGCTGATACCCAGCGGATATGGGCCCCGCATACCGCGCATTCACACCAGCGATTGCGGCAATGCCCCTGCTGCGTGGTGCTGATGATCCTCAAAGATCCCTCAGCCCCGCACTCGGGGCACCGCTTGAACAGCTTCGGCCGGGCCATCAATCATCCCTCCCATAGGCATCCAGCAACGCCACCTGATCCGGCGCCGGAGCGATGCACACGCGGCACGCCCCGCCCTTCACGATCCCGCCTTCCTCCAGGTGGATGATTTTCACGTGACGGTCGTCCTCCCACACCCTGGCTTCGGTCAGGCTGTCCAGGACGGCCTTGAGCCTGTTGTCCAGGTCATAGCGGCGCCTGTCGGGCGGGAAGAGCGTCACAGCAATGGCGAGACGCCCGGACAGGGGCGCGGACGGTCCCCGCCGCTGCTGCAGGACAGCCCCCACAGCGGCCTGCTTGAACTCCCTGCCCTCTTTCGAGAGCAGTGTCCTGGGCTTGCCGCCAATGAGTACGCGGCGCCAGTAGTGATTCACCGAGGGCGGCCACGGCAATGTGTACGTCAGGCTTTTCAAGTTGCTCACCTCCACAGTTTCCCCGCTCCCCAGCACACGGCCAGCACAGTTGCCAGCCAGCAGAGCCAGAGCGTCATCCAGAATCCTTTCCCGGGCATATCTCCCCTCCCTCTCGCAAACGATACAGGCCAGCGGGCCGCCTATGGCCTCGTCCGCACACTGGCCGCAGTGGCTACAGCCCACTTTCTTGCCGTTCAAACTTCGCCACCCATGCCCCGGCGTTCTGGTCTTCCACGAAGTCCGCAAAGGGCTTGTCGAAAACAAGGTGGGCCACACCGGTGCCGGAGCTGCGGCCCTTGGCCACGATGGCCTTGACCGGGGACTTCGACATCTTCTGGTTCGCCTGCGTGGTGTGCAGGAACATCACGATGTCGGCATCCTGTTCGATGGCGCCGGATTCACGCAGGTCGGAGAGCCGCGGCTCCCTGTCGCCTTCTTCCACGCGCCGGTTGAGCTGGGAGAGCAACAGCACGGGGCAGTCACAGTCCAGGGCGAGCTGTTTCATGCTGCGGGACATCTCCGCCACTTCGCGCTCACGGCTGGTGTTTTTCTGGTCAGGGCAAAGGAGCTGGAGATAATCCACGATGACGAGCCCCACGCCCTTCAGGCTCTTGGCCAGCCTGCGCACCTCCCGCGGGCACATGGGCGCCACGCTTTTTTCCACGATCCGCAGCTGCAGGCCGGAAAGCTCCGCCTTGCAGCGCAGCAGCTTTTCGCGCACGCCCTGGGCATTGCCGATGCCCTGACGGAAGATGCGGGAATCCA
>CDZG01033343.1_pt1 | contig 16145 bp, 10 predicted proteins | sample 557741 | NCBI WGS metagenome assembly CDZG01 (sample SAMEA3182086, study PRJEB8094) | gut metagenome | biome: human; feature: gut; material: Stool; isolation source: human stools | place: Canada | collected 2013-01-21
TTGCCGAGGATAACGGTATCGTTCCCGATGCTCCGTATAACGTATCCCTCGCTGCGAAGTCCGGACATATCCGCGCCGAAGGCGTCGGCATCATCTGCGATCCCGAGAAGAATATCGTTTTCCGGTACGTCAGCGCCGAGGCGCTCGGTGAGCCACTCCGCGGATTTCTCCGCGGACGACGAAAGAGCGCGGACAGGGGACAAGCTTTCGGTTTTCCCCATGCACCCGTTCAGTGCAGCCGAAATCGTAAGTGCCGCAAGTGCAGCCGAAATCAGTTTTTTCATTTTTCACCCTTGCTAAAAAGCTTCCTTTCGTTCGGAGATAATGATACGTCACTGCACGCAGCGTACACATCCCCTTATACTATTTATACTATGTATAAAAATATTAACACATTTGAGCGAAAAAGTCAATGAGATGTGACTTTTTTAACGATTATTTTTGCCATAAATCAACATACAGAAAAGCGGCGCGCCTCGACATGAGGTGCGCCGCCCGTTATTCATTTTTTCCACCACGAAGGATAAATCTCGATAACTCTTTTTCCGAGCTCCGCCGGATTCTGCTTTGTTATATCAAAGCCGTCGAAGAATCCTGCATCGTTTGTCAGCACGGGGGCGCTGTCGTCCACTCTGTCAAATTGGAGCGGATACTTTCCGCCGGTGCGCGAAACAAAATCATTCCACAGTCCGAGGTACTCCGATCTTTCGCTCTCGCTGCCGTTTGTGTACATTCCGTCATATGAAGCGATCAGTCCGACATAATGCATCTGCATGGAAAGATGCTTTATGCGATATTCCTGAACGCTGCTCTCGGCGAGATATGCCGCATCGTCAAACAGCGTCGTCATATAGCCGTACATCTTCGCGTAAAAATAGAGATCCACGCGGTCGGCAGGGCTCGACCATCCCATCGTACTCCAGCAGTTATCTCCGCCGGCTTCCTTCCAAAGAACCATATACTCGTAAATGTCCTCGTATCCGGGACCGTAGAGGATCATGAAGTATTCCTTTATCAATCCGATAAATTCCTCATCCGTGTAATCCGAACTCCACTGAAGGATTCGGCACAGATAATTGAGTATTCCGTCCGCGGGATTCAGAAACGTCGCGCATATATATGTTCCGGTCACTCCGCATTCCCTGAAGAAACGGAAATCGTCGATGAGATTGAACACTGTGCAGCTCTGCACGGGTGCGGCGTACCATGTGCCGGGATAATACCATACGCCGAGGCGGTCGGTGAGCTTCGACCAGCCGCGCATTTCCTGTCCGTAGAGTGCGTTCGAGATATCGCCGGAAGTGCATTTCTCGCCGCTGTGCGGATGATTGTAGCAGGCATGCTTGTCTATGTCGTTATAGAAGCAATACCACACCGAAACATTCGGCTTCAGTTTTGTTTTCAGCGGTGGCTGTGTGGTTCCGTAATACGCAAACATCTGCACATACACATTCGGGTCGATCTCGGCGATTGCATCCGCAACCGCATTGGTGAAGTACACAACGGGGGCTGCATTCGTCCTGTCGTATGCGATAAGCTCCATGCAGTTCTTGCACTGACAGAAATCTGCGGAATCCACCTGCGAAATATCGATATCGGTTATATCGCGTTCCACCTTGAGTCCGGAGGCAAGCATGTTTCTGAGCTTCTCGGTGTAATACTCGCAGGCGATCTCGATATTTTCCTCATTGGAGAAGCACGGCTGTCTCGTCTGTACACCCTGACCGCTGTAATCCGCAAAGCGGTCCGCCATTTCCGAAAGTCCGTGGCAGGTTGGCGGGCTCACACCGTAGCCGTTGTACTTTGCAACGCCGCGGACATCTTCACGGTTCAGCTTCATTTTGAGAGCGAAATCCTCTGCAGGAAGGTATCTCGAGGGCTCATGCCATACGCTGCGGCTTGCGATATCGGGAGCGGAATAATACTCCGTGCCTTCCGGGATATCCACGGAAGAAGCTTCATAGAGGTAATCGATCACCGCATCCTTATAGGAAGAATAGAACTCCGACGGAAGCTCGGGATCAACGGAATCGAAATCGTAAAGGAAACGGTATCCTATAAAATTCTCGAGAAAGTCGTAAACACCGTAGATGCAGCCGCGGTACTGCCCGCCGGTGATCGTTACGTTTCCGTTTTCGGCAACCTCAACCGTAAACGCTTCGTCGCCGTGCGCGCCGCTCTTATCCTGAACGAGTGTGATCGTGCGTCCCGATGCGTTATTGTCGATCTCGGGATAAATGCCGCAGGCGTCGCCGATATACTTGCGGAGCTGATTTGCAGCGAGAGGGTGAAGCTCGTCGGCATCGGCTTCGATGCGGATCGAATATTCCGAGATATCGTGTCCGGCGATCGTGAGTTTGCCGACCTTCGGACCTTCGCCGTAGGTTATGTCGAGGTCGCTCTCGCCCACGCAGTAATTTGCGAAGCGGCGCACTCCTCGGTCGAGGCCGTCCGCGGTTTTGCCGAGGATAACGGTATCGTTCCCGATGCTCCGTATAACGTATCCCTCGCTGCGAAGTCCGGACATATCCGCGCCGAAGGCGTCGGCGTCATCTGCGATCCCGAGAAGAATATCGTTTTCCGGTACGTCAGCGCCGAGGCGCTCGGTGAGCCACTCCGCGGATTTTTCCGCTGACGACGAAAGAGCGCGGACAGGGGACGGATTCTCAATTCTTCCCGTGCAGCCGGTCGGAACTGCCGCAAGTATAAGAAATGCAAGCGCAGCCGAAATCAGTTTCTTCATGGTGCCTCCCGGTCAACTTCTGCTTTTGGTAAAAGTAAGACCGAAAATTATTCCCATTACTCCGCCTACTATATGCCCGAACTGCGATATGTTGTCGTGAGCCGTCACGCCGGAGAATATCTCCTGACCGATATAGATCGCCGCCACAAGAATAAGCGTCAGCGGGATCTTACGGTCGCGGAAATTGGTTATCGACGCCATCAGTATCGCCATAAAGACTATCCCGCTTGCGCCGAGGAGAACGGTTCCGGGAAACAGCACCATATGAAGAACGCCCGTGACAAAAGCCGTTATCACCATCGCCAAAAGGAGATTCCTGCTGCCGTATTTTTCTTCGACAATCGGTCCGATAACGAGGAGAAGACATATATTCTGTGAAAAGTGAGCCATATCGGCGTGTCCGAGCACATGCGTGAAAACACGCACATACATGAGCGGATCGCGGAACGACGTCCGGTAGACCGAAAACAGCATGCGGTTAAGGTCCACCGGAAGCCGTTCATTGAGCAGCAGCACGACAAGCGATATCACGGAAAACGTGAGAACCACCGGCGCGTTATAGCTGAACAGGTTCGACAGGCGGAAATGTCCCTCACTGCGATTCTTTGCCATTACTTTTCAAGCTTCCACTTTGTCTGGAGGACCGAGCAGAAATCATCGCCGGGATAGCACTGATAATATACGGTTATGAGCGATCCGTCAGCGCATTCGGTAGTTGCGGGATATCCGAGATCGCTGAACGGGATATTGTCGTTGAGAACATAATCGTCGCTCCAAGTCTCGCCGCCGTCGTAGCTTACCGCGGCTCTCTCCGACTTTTTTTCCGATGCGCGGCATGCATAGCTGAGGATGACCGCGCCGGAGGAATGGAGGAACAGGTGAGGCGGAAGTCCGTCAACGTCCGTGGACTTAGGCATTGACCATGTCTTTCCTCCGTCGTCGGAGTATGTGGTATAGCAGGAGTCAACAGGTGCCACCTTGCGGCAGTGAACGCGGATCGCGCCGAGGAGTCGTCCCGAGGGAAGTTCGATCACATGAGGCTCATGAAGATGATCCCATGTGAGATCGGGCGGAAGCGGAACATCACCCGTTTTCTCCCACGTGCGTCCTCCGTCTGCGCTGATATAGGAAGCAATGTGGGACTTCCCGTCCTCGCGGGGGAACATATCCTTGCCGAGGAATACCGCACGTCCGTCGGAAAGCCTGCTCGGACCGTGCGGTGCGGTCATGGGAACCGCGATCGGCTCGCTCCACGATACACCGTAGTCGTCGGACACCTTGACGTATGCGCCGGATTTCATCTCCTCCTGCGGGAGAAGCTTGCACACTCTGCCCATGCTGAGAATGGTCTCTTTATCGTAGGGCTTTTCCCACTCGAAATTCGCATGTCCCGCGCAGTCGTCGTCATAACGGAGGCTGAACCACGAAATGATCATTTTTCCGTCTCCGAGGCTGGCAACTCCGGTGTCGCGGTCGTCGAGATACGAATCGTTCACGACGATCGGTCGGGTCCAGGTCTTTCCGTCGTTGAAGCTGACGAACATAGCATTCTTTCCGACGGGATCGACGTGCTGAATACGGAAGCTTGATGCGGTCGCATAAAGAACTCCGCGCTCGTCGCGGCACACGCTCGGCCAGCCGTTGTATTTAAAAATCGATTTGGGATTACGCCATACTATCCCCTGCTCTGCCTGCGGTCTGATTTCTCTCATAATTTATAATCCTTTCAATACTTGATCTTATAGGAAAGACCGTTGTTTTTGTGAAGCTCTGCGGGTATTTCAAATACGCTCGTTCCGTCGGAAACCGTGAAGTCAACCGCACTGCCGTCGAGCGTGATGCTCTTTGCGGCGCAGTTTTCAAGGCGGACGGTGAATGATGCTACCTCGCCCATTGCGGGGATGGTCGGGTCGGACTCCTTGTAGCGTCCGTCCTCTCTCTTCGCTCTTCCCGCAAACGATCCCGTTCTCATGCCGACATCAAGCGTAAACGCTCCTTCGCAGCTTTCCTTCAGTGATATCACGGTATCGGCAGTGCCGCCGTTCATATAGTCAAACGTATATCCGTCGTCCTCGACGAGTACAAACTCGCAGTCGGCTCCGGGGTAAACGCTGAGAATATAGTTCTCGGGGATCACCTTTTCGACGTATTCCTGCGGCTCCATCATTGCGATAACCGAGCCCGCGCGGACAAACAGCGCGCCGCCGCGTCCCTCGGGAATCTTATACTCAATCTTTCTTCCGCCTTCATACGTTTCGCCTGTCCAATAGTCGACCCACTTGCCCTCGGGAAGGGTTACGTTCATATCGAATACCGCGACAAGGAGGCTGTCACCGAGCATATATGTATTCGCCACATAATCGTATTCCGGAACATCGGGATACATGAGCGAGAGCGCACGGGCAATCGGCAGCGCGGTGCGCGCCGCCTTATGCGCCATTGAATAGATATACGGGAAGAGGGACGAGCGCAGACGTGCGTAATAGCGAATCATGTCCTCAAGCTCCTCGCGCAGGAACCACGGCTGCTGCCAATTTCGCCATCCGAGCTGCTGGGTCCACGGAGAAAGGAAGCCGTAATGTATTCCCTCCTTGCGTGTTACCTCCATATCGCACGAAACATTGGTGTGACCGCTCAGACCGTAGTTCAGCATTGCAACTACCGTATCGTATCCGCCGCCGGTATCTCCTGCCCATGATGCCGCATATCTCTGGCTTCCGGCATAGAAGCACGCCGTATAAATGCACGCGCGGCGTCCGTCGGTCTGATCGGCGAATCCCTCCTGCATCTGCTTGACGTAGATCGTCGGGTATACGTTGTGAACCTCGTCGTCAAAATACTTGCCGCCCCAAAGTCTGTCGGGGTGATCGTTGACCTGGAAAGCTCCGTCGAGCTTGAACGCACTTGCGCCGTTATCGACAAACTTTCTAAGGTGGTCGAACCACGGAGTATCTCGCACGGTCAGGTTGTCCTGATAGCGGGGCTGTTCGAAATGCGGGTCAAGAATCGACGCGCCCTCATAGGAATAATATACGTCGCCGTATTTCGAACGTTCGCCGACCTGTCTCTCCTCTTCGTAAAGAAGATCGTAATCGTTGCAGAGCCAAAGGCTCAGCTTGAATCCCATCTCGCGGAGGTTGTAGAAGAAGGTCCATGTTCCGCTCTGATTCTCCTCGAACCATGTGGGAAGGTAGAAGCGGTCGTCATCCCACTTTTTATCGATCGAGGTATCGTAGCATACGCTCATCCACTGAGGCTCGAGTCCGACCATATCGCACGGGATTCCCTCGCGGCGGAAGGTCTTGCAGTCCCAGAGCATCTCGCGTGCGTTCGTCTGCTCGTTGAGGACGAAGGTATATCCGTATGCGAATTTGGGAAGCACGGTCGGCTTTCCGGAAATGCGGGTATAGAGTTCAAGCGTATCGGCGATCGAACCGGATTCGGAGACGAAGATGTAAAAATCCTCGTTGCCCTTCGGCACGTCGATAAATATTTTACCGGGATCGGTGCAGGCGATATCGTAATTCTGGACGTATGTGCTGTTCACGAGGATTCCCCAGCCGTTCGAGCTCATGAAATACGGGACCGGTCCGTAGGATACGACGTTCTTTACGTCGATACGCGCCTTTGTTCCGCGGCGAGCGAGGCTCTCGCGGCTCTCGTCACCGAGACCGAATATTCTCTCACCGTCGGCGAGTGATACCGTTGCCTTATAGCCGCGTCCCGCGTCTCCCTCGGCAAAGGTGAAGCGAAGCGGTGCTTTCGCGCCTTCCATCACGATTTCTCCGGTGCTCTTGTAAAGAGTAAAAGATGCGCCGGGTGCGTCGATCTTTACCGTGTCGGCGCTTTCGGTGACCTCGGGTTCGATCTCTCCGCTTTCCCTCAGAATCTCGTATCTGTTCATCAGGCTTTCACGGAATTTTCCGTCGTGCGAAACTCTCAGTCTGAAAACTCCCTTTTCGACGCAGCGGATTTCGTAGTCCGCCGAATTAAGTTTGATTTTGAACATTCGAATAAGCGCAGATTGTCTGCTCTCCTTAATTGATCTGTGTAATTATAACATACGGAAAAATTTATTTCAAGCGACGGAGGGATTTTTATCGTTCCGACACATCATAAATCAGCGCGCGATGTGCGACTTCGTTTTCAGAAAAGCAGAGCGAATCCGTGAAAAGTTCTTCTGCCGCGGGAAAAAGCTTCGGATCGGACGAATACATGACGGCGACGGTGTCCCCGATTTCGGCGTACTCTCCCGTTTTTCTGAGAAGCCGCAGTCCCGCCGAAAGATCGATCGCACTGTCCTTCGAGGTTCTTCCCGCACCGAGCATGCAGGCGCATTTTCCGATGTTTTCGCAATTCATCGACGCGATGTATCCGCTTCTCTTCGCCTTCACCTCGAAACTGTACGCGGGCGAGGCAAACGATCTTTCCGGATGATCTCCGTCGTAATCCGCGCCCTGCGCGCGCATCCACTCGCAGAATTTGCCGTATGCCTTACGGCTTGAGATCATTTCCTCCGCCTTTTTGCGTCCTTCCTCACGGCTCATGCCGAGCGCAAGCGATATCATCTCGCCGGAAAGTGCGATCACAAGCGAACGCAGATCGTCCGGTCCCTCTCCGCGCAGGACGGAAATCCCCTCGAGCACCTCTATGGAATTTCCGACGGTCCGTCCGAGCGGAGTATCCATATCGGTTATGAACGCGCTGACACGACGTCCCTCGCTTTTTCCTATCGAGACCATCTCGGACGCAAGCTTTTTCGCGGATTCCGGGTCCTTCATGAAAGCGCCGCTTCCGTACTTCACGTCGAGCACTATGGAATGAGCACCCGACGCAAGCTTTTTCGACATGATCGACGACGCGATGAGCGGTATGCTGTCAACGGTCGCCGTAACGTCGCGCAGTGCGTAGATCTTCTTATCCGCGGGAACGAGATTTCCCGTCTGACCGACAAGGGCTATGCCGATTCTCTCCGCCTGAGACAGAAATTCATCGGGAGAAAGCGAGGAGTTATATCCCCTGACGGATTCAAGCTTATCGACGGTGCCGCCCGTATGACCGAGCCCGCGCCCGGACATCTTGGCGCATATAACCCCCGCACTCGCCGCAATCGGGAGAACAGCAAGCGTTGTCTTATCTCCGACGCCTCCCGTCGAATGCTTATCGGCGCTGCGCGTTCCGAAGCGCGAAAGGTCGATCCGTTCACCGGAATCAAGCATTGCTCGTGTCAGGGACACCGTTTCTTCATGGCTCATTCCGCGAAGCACTGTCGCCATGAGAAATGCCGACATCTGATAATCCGGGATCGTACCTTTCGTGAAGCCGTCGGTCAGAAAGCGTATCTCGTCGTCGGTCAGTTCTCCGCCGAGACGTTTTTTCTCGATGAGATCGTACATTCTCACAGCCCGTCACCTCCGTTTTCGTCTCTGTCAAGCGCAAATGCAAGCGGGAGAAGCTCACCGAGGGTAAGTTCCCGTTCCGACGATCCGGAAACGAGTATGACCTTGAAATCCGCTCCGCAGAATTCCGACATCACCTGACGGCATACACCGCACGGCGCGGTTTCGGCTGAAACATTCCCGTTCGCACCTCCGGCGATCGCAATCGCCTCAAATTCACGTTCACCGTCCGATAATGCCTTAAAAAACGCAACTCTTTCCGCACACACGGTAGGCGTATACGATGCATTTTCTATATTGCATCCGGTATACACCTTACCCGATCGGCATAGCAGAGCCGCGCCGACGGAAAAATGCGAATACGGCGAATAGGCATTTTCCATCGCCTTCTTTGCCTCGGACGCAAGATCTTCATACTTCATGCGCATTCTCCTTTTTCATTTAAGCGTAAAGCGGTTTTTCGTAAAGCTTATAAGTCCGTCGTCCCTCATCTTTCCGAGGGTGTTTGAAAGAGCACTTCTTTCCATTGACAGATAATCCGCCATGCCCTGTCTGTCGAACGGTATGTCAAACGTACTGCTTCCTGCCGCTTCGGCGCAGTATGAGAGGTACGACATTATCTTTTCCTTGGCGCTCTTCGGGGTTATATGTCTTATTTTATTCGTGATCTCGGTATTTTTCACCGAAAGCGTCTTTATCATATTTTTCATGAGCCGCACATGAAAGCTGCATATCGACTCGCACGGCTCGAGAAGCTTTGCGCTGTCTATCAGAAGCACGGTGCTTTCCCTTTTCGTAATCGCGGAAACGGGGAGCGTCTCTGCGCCGCCGCACGAAAACGCCTCGCCGAAAACGTCACCGGCTTCAGCCGCCGAGATGAGCGAACGGTTTCCCCAATAGTCGTCATACACGACATACACGCATCCGTCAAGCACTATCCCCACATACTGCGGACGATCTCCGTGCGAAAACACCGTACCGTCTTTTTCGATAACGCTCACCGACGGAGAGAGGCATTTAATTATACTTTCAAGCTCTCCCGCGGCAAAGCCCGAAAAAAGAGGGGATGAAGCAATAATCTTTTCATATCTGCGATAATCCGTTATTCCGGGCATTTCACTCTCCGTTTCTCCTCATGCGAGGCGGCAAAATAATCTTTTTTTGATAAAGCGCGGACGGGCGGCGGCACTCGGTGCGTAATCGGCACTATCCGGATCCGGCACCCGACCCTTCCGAATATAAAAACGGTCTGCAAAATAATTTTTCGACACATACCGTATTTTTTTGAATTTCGTTGTTCTGACAACGGCTTTTTCATCTTCATTATAGTATAATTGACATGTCAAATCAAGTGAGATAAGCATTTTCGGATATTTTTTCCGAATCGAAGGGAAGAAATCATGAAAAGAAGAATAATAAAAATCGACCGAAACAAATGCAGCGGCTGCGGACTCTGCGCCGAAGCCTGTCACGAAGGCGCGATCGGAATGGAGGACGGAAAAGCCGTGCTTCTCCGCGAGGATTACTGCGACGGGCTCGGCGACTGTCTCCCCGCCTGTCCGGCGGACGCGATATCGTTCGAAGAGCGCGAAGCCGCACCGTATGATGCCGAAGCCGTGAAAAAGCATCTTAAAGAAAGAAAAGCGTTCGCTCCGCCTCACGCAGGATGTCCCGGCAGCCGTGCCGCCTTCATCTCCCGCGAAAATGATGCAAAAAGCACGGATCAACCTTTTACGCCGTCTCCCGGACGTCTCTCGCAGTGGCCCGTTCAGATAAAGCTTGTGCCCGTCGGCGCTCCGTATTTTAACGGAGCGGATCTTCTCATCGCCGCCGACTGCACCGCGTTCGCATACGGATCCTTTCACGAGGACTTTATAAAAGGACGGATAACACTCATCGGATGCCCGAAGCTCGACGGTATCGATTACTCCGAGAAGCTTGCGGCAATAATAAGCGGAAACGATATAAAAAGCATCACGGCGGTCAGGATGCAGGTACCGTGCTGCGGCGGTCTGGTCAACGCAGTATCCGAAGCGATACGGATGAGCGGCAAAGACCTTTCGCTGCGCACCGTCATAATTTCGCCGGACGGAATGATCGTCGGCGACAGATAAACAGGACTTATTAATTATAAAGGAGTGCTTACAAATGAAGATTACCAACGACATCACCTACATCGGAGTAAACGACAGAGAGATCGATCTGTTCGAGGGGCAGTACCGCGTTGAAAACGGCATGGCTTACAACTCTTATCTCATCACGGATGACAAGATCGCGGTCATGGACACCGTTGACGCGCACTTCACGCACGAATGGCTCGACAATCTCGAAAAGGCTCTCGACGGACAAAAGCCCGATTATCTTATAATTCAGCACATGGAGCCCGATCATTCGGCAAACATCATGAATTTCATGAAGATATATCCCGATACCGTTATCGTTGCGAACGCCAAGGCATTTACGATGATGAGGCAGTTCTTCGGAACGGATTTTTCCGAACGTCAGATGAAGGTCGGGGACGGCGATTCCCTCTCGCTCGGCAAGCACACGCTTAATTTTGTGACCGCGCCCATGGTTCACTGGCCCGAGGTAATCGTCACATACGACAGCTTCGACCGCGTGCTCTTTTCCGCGGATGCGTTCGGCAAGTTCGGCGCTCTCGACACCGACGAGGATTGGGCGTGCGAGGCGCGCCGCTACTACTTCGGAATCGTCGGAAAATACGGTGCACAGGTTCAGGCACTTCTGAAAAAGGCTGCCGTGCTTGACATCGGGACGATCTGCCCGCTCCACGGTCCGGTGCTGACCGAGAATCTCGGGTACTACCTCGGGCTTTACAGCACATGGTCGTCCTACGAAGCGGAATCCGACGGGATCATGATAGCGTACACCTCGGTTTACGGAAACACGAAAAAGGCTGCGGAAAAGCTTGCCGACGGTCTGCGCAGACGCGGCGCGCCGAAGGTGGTTCTTACCGATCTTGCACGTTCCGATATGGCGGAGGCGGTCGAGGATGCTTTCCGTTATCCGAAACTTGTTCTTGCGACGACGACGTACAATGCGGGCATATTCCCGTTCATGCGCGAATTCATAGAAGAGCTCACCGAGCGCAACTATCAGAACCGTACCGTTGCGTTTATCGAAAACGGAACATGGGCGCCCCTTGCCGCAAAGGTAATGAAAGGGATGCTTGAAGGCTCAAAGAACCTCACCTTTGCGGAAAATTCCGTCCGCATAAAATCCGCCCTTATTGCCGAAAGCGAAGCGCAGCTCGAAGCGCTCGCGGACGAGCTGTGCCATGAGTATATCGAGCGTGACGGAGCATATGCAAACAAGAACGATCTCACCGCGCTTTTCAACATCGGATACGGTCTGTACGTCGTTACTTCAAACGACGGACGGAAGGACAACGGGCTGATCGTAAACACCGTATCGCAGGTGACAAATGCCCCGAACCGCATAGCGGTCACGGTAAACAAGGCGAACTACTCCCACCATGTTATAAAGCAAACCGGGAAAATGAACGTTAACTGCCTGTCGATTGACGCGCCGTTCTCGGTATTCGAGAATTTCGGATTCCGCAGCGGACGCAGTGCGGACAAGTTTGAGTCGTGGGACATTCTCCGCTCCGACAACGGGCTGGTATTTCTCCCGAAATACATCAATTCGTTCATGTCGCTCAAGGTCGAGCAGTATATCGACCTCGATACGCACGGCATGTTCATCTGCTCCGTCACCGAATCCCGTGTAATCTCGAAGGCTGAGACGATGACATATACCTACTACCAGAGCAATGTCAAACCGAAGCCCGAAACGGACGGAAAGAAAGGCTTTGTCTGCAAGGTCTGCGGATATGTATACGAGGGTGACACACTGCCCGAGGATTTCATATGCCCGCTCTGCAAGCACGGCGCCGCCGATTTTGAAGAAATAAAATAAAAGCGCGAGCTGTAGATTCACACGCAAATTCACCGGCAGATATGCGCAGCGCATACGGAAAGATCCCGAAGGATATCCTTCGGGATCCTTTTTATCTTTTGCGGATATTGACCGTGGCTGCGTTATAACGCACGGGAAGGAAGAGCATATCGTTCTTCTGCCGTGAAGCGAAAAATCACTCGTATGTACCGTTAACTTTGTACCGGATACAATTTTACCCGAACGCGCCAAAAAACACTTACCCGATTCCGAAGAACCGATCAAAGAACGCTCTCAGCTTTTCGATGACGGTCCGCTTTTTATCTGCACGGTTCCCGCCGCCGAACCGTGAAATCGGCGGCATCAAGCCGTCGATGTCCGTACCTGTCGTTTTTACAGAACCGTCACGGAAAGCACTGTCCATAAAGCGGCGAGTCTCCCCGTCCTTCAGATTTTCTTCCTTTATGATTGCGGCGAGCTGCCGTTCCTTTTCCTCGGCAACAAAGGTTCGCCATTCCAGCATCACGTCCGACACATCGTTGATACCATTGATAAAGGTTTCAATAAGCGCTTTTTTGCTGCGCAGATCCGGGCTTGCGTCCACAGCCTTCCGGATCGTAATGAGAATTTCCTTATCGTCGCAGTGGGAATCGTGATACTTTTGGACAAGCATCAGAATATAGTCGATATTGATCTCGATCTGCTTGATGAGTTCAATCTCAAAAACAATATCGTCGGTGATGTCCTCCTTTTCGCCGCCGGGTTTACGGTTTTTCCACTCGTCTCGCAGATCCTGATAGCGGCCGAGGTAGTCCTGGAAATCCCTCTCACTCAAGATTTCATTTCCGGCAAATTCATCAAAAGAGGCCAGCAGGTTGCGCATCCGCAGGATTGCGCCGAACAACACGATAAATTCCCTTTGGAGCTGTTCGCCTGTGATACGCTCCTCCGACAGCGGGAAATTGGTCGTCAACTCTTCGATCATATGCCGATAGCCCGTATGGTGCTTCCCGTCATTATCTTCATAACCGAAGTAATAATCCTTATATCCCCGCATCAGCACGATGCCGCCCGCTTCCTTGTCTCCGAAAAGGGAGATGGCGTCGTCGGTGCGCTTTTGCAGATTACGGAAGCACACGATGTTACCGAACACCTTGATGGAGTTGAGAATGCGGTTCGTGCGGGAATAGGCCTGGATCAAACCGTGCATTTTCAGGTTCTTGTCCACCCACAGTGTGTTCAGCGTCGTCGCATCGAAGCCGGTCAGAAACATATTCACTACAATCAGCAGATCAAGCTCCTTGTTCTTCATCCGCAGAGAAACATCCTTGTAGTAATTCTGGAACTTATCCCCGTCCGCAGAGTAGTTGGTGCGGAACATCTCGTTGTAGTCACGGATGGCCGCATCCAGGAAATCACGGGAATTCCGATCAAGTGCAGAGGTGTCCTCCGTGTTCTCCTCGTCGAGGATTCCGTCCGTTTCTTCCTCGTTTGCGCCATAGCTGTAAATGACCGCTATCTTAAGCCTGCGCTGCGGATGCTCTGCCATTTGACGCTGAAACTCGGCATAATACAGCTTGGCAGCATCGACACCGGACACGGCAAAAATGGAATTAAACCCGCTGACACGCTGCTTCTGTTTGATCTCATCGATCTGCTGCCTGCCGCTTGCGGAAGCCACTTCGCTAACGTTTTTCAGCACACTGAAGGTGTAGGTCTTATCGCCACGATATGTTTTCTTGTCAAAGTGCGTCAGGATATAATCCGTAACAATCCGGATGCGCTCGGGAGCAAGAAACGCTTTTTCCCGGTTGATGTCCCAGACTTCCTTGTCGTCAATATCCGGCTCGGCCTCCATCGTCTTGATGTAATCCACTCGGAAGGGCAGCACGTTTTTGTCGTTGATAGCATCTACAATCGTGTAGGCGTGAAGCTGGTCGCCGAACGCCTGCTCCGTTGTGCGGATGGGGCTCTTGCTCACGCCCGCATTGACTGCAAAGATGGGCGTGCCGGTAAAGCCGAACAGATTGTACTTCTTAAAATACTTGGTGATAGCCTGATGCATATCGCCGAACTGGCTGCGGTGGCATTCGTCAAAAATGATGACTACCCGCTTGTCAAACACCGAATGTCCGGCGTTCTTTTTGATGAAAGTCGCCAGCTTCTGAATGGTGGTGATAATGATTTTGGCGTTGTCATCTTCCAACTGACGCTTCAGGACCGCCGTTGAGGTGTTGCTGTTGGCAGCACCTTTTTCAAAGCGGTCGTATTCCTTCATCGTCTGGTAGTCCAAATCCTTGCGGTCCACGACGAACAGCACCTTGTCGATGTAGTCCAGTTTCGTGGCAAGCTGCGCTGTCTTGAAGGAAGTCAGCGTTTTGCCGCTGCCTGTGGTGTGCCAAATATACCCGCCGCCCGCCGCGGTGCCGTATTTCTTGTAGTTGTCGGCGATCTCGATGCGGTTCAAAATGCGCTCGGTGGCGACGATCTGATACGGCCGCATCACCAGCAGCATATTTTCCGCCGTAAACACGCAGTAACGGGTAAGAATATTCAGAACGGTATGCTTGCAGAAAAAAGTCTTGGTGAAGTCAACAAGATCGGGGATAATGCGGTTGTTCGCATCTGCCCAAAACGAAGTGAACTCAAAGCTGTTGCTTGTTTTGGACTTCTTGGTCTTCTGTGTTTTTGCATCTTTGACATGATTGAAACGGGTGGTATTGGAATAGTACTTTGTGTTCGTGCCGTTGGAAATCACGAAGATCTGCACGAATTCATACAGCCCGCCGGATGCCCAGAAGCTGTCCCGCTGATAGCGGTCGATCTGGTTGAAGGCTTCCCGAACGGGAACGCCCCGGCGCTTCAGCTCGATATGGATCAGCGGCAAACCGTTGACCAGCACCGTTACATCATAGCGGTTATCGTGAGCAGCGCCCTCCTCGGCGGAAACGGTATACTGATTGATAAGCTGCAGGCTGTTGTTGTGGATGCACTTTTTATCGATCAGCTGGATGTTTTTGCTTTCCCCGTTGTCCCGGCGGAGCACCTGCACATAGTCCTCCTGAATCAGGCGGGTCTTTTCGAGAATGCCGGAGTTGGTGTTCGCCAGCACCTCATTCCAAAAGCGCTTCCATTCGCCGTCCGTAAAGTGATAGTTGTTCAGCTTTTCCAGCTGTGTGCGCAGATTTGCAATCAGGTCGGCTTCCTTATGGACGGTCAGACGCTCATATCCGAGCTCGCAAAGCAGGCGGATAAACTCCTTTTCCAAGTCTGCTTCGCTCTGGTAAGCGTCCGAGCGTTTTGCCTGCGGCTTGTATTCGGTGACAACAGTGCTTTCGCTGCTTTGGGCGACGATGTTGAAATAGCTCACGGGCTACCTCCTTCCGGGTCAATCTGCCGGTGTAAAAGTCAGCAGCTTGTCCCTGTAATATTCATATTGTTTCTGCCGTGCTTCGATTTCGGCGGGCAGGCCGGAGGAAAGATCGGTGCAAAGGGCGTAGAATTGATTTAGCATATCGGCAATTTTGTGTTGAGTTTCAATGCTGGGCACAGGAAGAATATATTCAGAAATTGTTTGGCCTGTGAGAGAAGCCCTCGTAGTAAAAGCGCAATGAGATGCAACATATTGCCGAAACTCTTTCGTAGCGAAACAATAAGCACAGTATTCGGGCAGAAGAAGATTGGTTTTCGGAGCTGCTTTAATAGAGAAGCCATTAAAAACGCAATCTCCGATATCATCAAGCATCACGGATGACCATCCTACATCTTCCGCTGTTTCAGATGTTCTCGTAAATAAAACATCACCACGGGTCACTTTTAACTTTTCTATCTCAACAGGAGTACACTCAACCAATGCTGAGATATTTTCGGCTTTCAAAAACCGATTGTTATAGACATCGGTATAGCGGATAAATGGCGTGCCACGCCCAAAGAATTCTTTACCTTTACTTAGTCCATTGCGAAATGCAAACAGGTATGACATTGGTATCAAAGCATAGCCAAAGACATATTGACACAGGCGGATCAGGGCATTATACTCGTCTGTCTGTCTGTCTGTCTGTCTGTCTGTCTGTCTGTCTGTCTGT
>CDZG01049551.1_pt1 | contig 16026 bp, 18 predicted proteins | sample 557741 | NCBI WGS metagenome assembly CDZG01 (sample SAMEA3182086, study PRJEB8094) | gut metagenome | biome: human; feature: gut; material: Stool; isolation source: human stools | place: Canada | collected 2013-01-21
CGGCGGAAAAAGCTCTGAATACGCCCGTCCGACACGCCTGTGTCGGAGAGCAGCTCCTTCAAAAGTTCCCTTGATCCGCTGTCGTTCAGGTTTGTGTACTCGATTTTATTTACTGCCGGCTGCAGTTCAGAAAAATCTCCACTTCTTCCACAGCCTGCAAATACAGAGACGCCAAGAAGCGTGCATAACGCAAGTGCTGCTGTCTGCTGGTTCAATTTCATCTATTTTGATCTTCCTTTCTTCGTCTGCAAAACTCTTCATGCTGCTTAGGATACCTCTTAGCGCATAATATCTTTGTTAAGAGCGCGCAGTTTACGGAGAGGACTTCACAACATGCCCGCCGCCGTATTCCTCTGGCATGCTGTTAATTTCATAATGACGAAGCAGGATATCGGCCTTCGGCCGTACTTGTCATCACACACATCGCAGAGATCTTCTATCATTGCCACCGCATTGAGGGCAGCGACATAGCGAAGGGATTCTTAACGCATCCGCGAATTTGTTCTCAATGGTCTTCAACCATCGGTGCGGCGCAGTCGCTGTAAGCATCTCCGCTCGTTTCAGGACAGTGCAGAAGCTGTCGACCTTCTCCACCTTGCAGTCCGCCTTGACCGCGTTGCCGATTTCCAACGCCTCCAACAAGTCCATGCAATGCGCATACTGGTCATGCGGAATAGGGAACGGGATGGTCGCCACGCCATATTCCGGGTGGCTGGGGTTACTGAGAACCGCTTGAATCATCATTTTTGTTTTCCTCCGATCCGTTGATTTTGTTCATTCTGGTCCGCAGGCAGGTCCCGTCGGCGCCCCAGCAGAGAAAACCGTGGTGGGGGTAGGGGCAGCCGTCACACTCCGGGGAGCGGCTGCAAACAGGTGCCGGCAGCGGCTCCTGCTGAAAGCCGGGGAAGTGCGGAAGAATGAGTTTGAAGTGGATCGTGCCATGAATTTCCATCATTTTTCCTCCTGTTAAAATAAAAAATGCCGGACATTTCTGTCCGGCCTGCGTGGATACTTATTTCATTGTCATGCCGCTCTGTTCCGGCGCGTCTCGCTGCCGCGGCACATTCGGGGGCAGCAGTCCGCCGACCTGCTCCATCAACTCCGCCAGTTCCCGATCCCGCCCAAACGAAAGGGTTTCGTCCTGTTCACGGACGAATTTCAGCGCGCGGTAGATCTCCGCAAGCTGCTCCGGCTCAAAAAGGGCGTCTTTTGGAACAAGCCCGCCGCGCACGGTGAAGTCCCGCTTGGCGGCGTCGTAGTCATCCTGGGAATAATGTCCGTGATGGACGCCCTCTCGGTCGAAGTCCCACTCCCAGGTCACGAATTGAACGCCGTATTTGCTCGGAGTACCTGCCAGCACCGTGTCGCCAAAGTCAGCGAGGATGCGGTAGTCTTCATCCAGTCCGCTGGCTTTGAGCCGCGGCGCGGTTTCCAGAATCGCCATGTATTCCGAAGTCATTTTAGCGGTGTCGATCACCGTCTGCAAAGCATCCTGCGCACCGGGGACGTCGACACACTCCTGCCGGTACAGCACGCTGCCCTTGCTGGAAACGCGGCAGAGTCGCCCTTTTTCCCAGCGGACGGGCAGGTGGTGATCTTCAATCGGTTCTACCGTGAAACCGTTCTGCCGCAGCCGGGTGGCGGTTTCTTCAAGGTAACGGAGCTGCGCGGTTTCGTTCTGATCGTTCATTGTGAAGTCCTCCTCGTAAGCAAAAAAAATAAGCCGGAGCATCCTGAAATGCTCCGTGATCCGCCCCAGTCAAGGTAGACCGGAGAAATAAATAAAATATAGTGCGGTTATGCTCGCCGTTTCCTTTTTCGGGAACGGTGAGCTTCTTTATGCAGCGAACTTTTCTTTGTATTTTTGAATACGCTTATTTTCGGGAATGGGATACAGTGCAGGAGCATCGGAGTTTAATGCCTCCGTGCGAACTTCCATCGGAGTGCGGGTTTCAAAGCGCTCCTGGAAACGCTCGTAGTTGTAGAAATGGATGTATTTCTCAATGGCCGAGCGAAGAGATTTCTCGTCTTTGAATGTTTGCAGATAGTACATTTCGGATTTAATGATTCCCCAGAATCCCTCGGTTGGACCGTTATCAATGCAGCGACCCACTCTGGACATGGATTGCTCCATTTCTTGGTTGGTCAATTTGGTCTGAAATACACGACCGGTATATTGGAAACCGCGGTCTGAATGGAAGATTGGTTTGGCGTCCGGATTATTTGCAATGGCTTTGTCAAAGGTTTGGAAAACCAGTTTGTTGTCGTTGCGACGGCTTATGACATGAGAAACTACCGAACGGTCATATAGATCCAAAATCGCGCTGAGGTAGAGTTTATGGCACACAGGGCCCTCATACCACTTAAACTCGGTTACATCCGTCACCCATTTTTCGTTCGGACTGGATGCGTTGAAATCACGTTTAAGAACGTTTTCTGCAGTCCTTTCCGGTGTAGACTTCCTGTATTTCTTCGGCTGTTTACGAATAACCGAATGCACGTTAATAGCCTGCATAATTCGATGAATCCTGTTCTTGCTGAAACAAGTCCCGTTAAGGCGGTTGATCCACGCAGTCATCCGCCGGTAGCCAAGGATATGGTTATATTGTTCGTCATACTCGCGAATCAGCTCGGCTAAAACAAGGTTTTCCTGCTCTGCTTGCGGCACTGAACGATGCAGCCATTTGTAATAGGCCGCTTTTGAAATGCCCAATTGGCGGCACATCCAACGGATACTCCAGCCTTTTTCGGCATGGAAATGCTGAATCGCCAAATATTTTGCTTCGAAGCGTACTCTGCCAAGCCTCACATCCCCTCGAATTCCTTCGCTTTTTTAGCAGTTCTACCACCATTTCTCGTTCTTCCAACTGGCGTTTCAGGCGAAGATTCTCTCTTCGAAGGCGTTCCAACTCGTCCACCTCATCATCCGTCTTATGATGACCACGCCTGTCCACAAGACTTTCTTCCCCATTGGAGAGATGCTTTTTAACCCAACTGTAGACTTGGCTGTAAGACACGCCGTAAAGTGCAGCCGTTCCTTTGTAGTCCTTATTATGAGTGATGCAGTACGCGACAATCTCTTTACGTTCTTCCAGCGTTGTCTTTCTTCTTGCGTTTGCCATATAGACCTCCCGTTTCGGATCATAATCCTTGAGTTCTTTATTGGCATTATAACGCTGAATCCACTTTCGGAGCACCTCTCTGTTTGAAATATTGTATTTGGCTACGATATCATCCATACTGCCGATTCCGCTAAGATACTCTTCAATGCAATGAATCTTAAATTTCTTGGAATACCTTCTGTTTCCACTTACAAAGGCATCAATACCGTTCGCTTCGTACTTGAGTATCCATCTATATATCTCGTTACGATTCATTCCATAAACATCTTGTAATTGAGAATAGGCAACCTTACCCGACTTATACGCTTCTATGATTTCTATTTTCTTCTCTGGAGTGAATTTTATTTTGCCCATAAAAAATCCTCCTAAAGTAGATTTTGGATTTTTCCATGGTCTACTTTAGGAGGATCATATCAGTCTCCGCTCTGCTTCCACATTTTCTATGTGCCATCCGGCAATACTTTGTTGCTCATACTCATATATATCTCGATTCACAACACGTGCATTGAGCGCAAGCATGCCTTTCTGTGGACGATCCGCATATACATATCTGTGTGCATGTCGTATAATCATTTCACGAAACAATTTACTGTATGCCAGAGAATAGTCCAAACCAGACATTTTCCTTTTTACACCGACTTCGGAAAATAGAAGTAGTTTTGGAGAAATGGGCATTAATATATTACTATGTTTCTTTCCCCAGCCTCCACCAAAATCATAGTCCCTTTCGCTATTGTAATTCAAACAAATAACAGGATCATCTGATGTTGGGAACGAAATACCATCAGCGGCATGAACAACTTGCCAGCGGAGCCGTTCTGATACTTTCAGATTTGATGTAAGCAGATGTTTTAAACCATGCAAGTAAAAGCCCCTGCCTATAACCGTTTTCATTTCAACTACGCTTTTCTCTCTGTCAAATGAAATCTTAAGTGGAAGCGGGACCTCTTCTTCCCCCTCAACAATAATAGATTGATGTGACCCAGTTCTCTGAAGCTCACGTTTAGATGCTTTGTTCAGTCTTCCACAAGTTTTGGTCATCACATTGGGAAACACCTTTAAATTATGCTCGGTCAGTCGCAAATACGCGGCCGGCGTGCGCAGATACCGGGTGAAAACAAAGTGAGAGAGGATTTTCGTTCCCTCTTTTGAAAGCTTTTCATCGTTGACCAACTTATCGAATACTGGTTTTGCTGGTCGTTCGAACTCCTGATCAAACCAATGTTCAAAATCATCAAGTTCTTTATTGCCAACAGCTCTTGTGTAAAAGTCATTCCATACTGCGGTGTTTTTAATTGATTGTTGCGTCCAATATGGAACATTTGCGTTGGACACCAGAATACTATAAGTTTGAATCGTCTTCCCATCAAGACTCCAGTTTTTCAAATAGAACTGTGGAATGTAATGATTTCTGCGAGTTATATTTTGACTCATATCACCGTCACTCTTTTGTGCCTTTGATCCGCTTCTGGATATCCTCCACGGACGGCAGTTGGTGTTCCAGTTCTTCCGGCAGGTTGCTGGTGATCTGGTAGGCGCTGACGCCGATGGGCTTGCTCATATCCTTGAGAGAATACTCCGCCACAACATCATTCTTGCTCTTGCAGAGCAGCAAGCCAATCGAGGGATTGTCCTGCTCTTTTTTCAGAATACCATCTACCGCAGAGAGATAAAAGTTAAGCTGTCCGGCGTACTCTGGTTTGAACTCGCCGGTCTTTAACTCGATCACCACATAGCAGCGGAGGTTGAGGTTGTAGAACAGCAGGTCAATATAGAAATCATCTCCGCCCACGTTGAGGTGATACTGATTGCCGAGGAACGCAAATCCTGTTCCAAGCTCCAGCAGGAGCTTTGTCACATCCTTGACCAATGCCTGCTCAATGTCACGCTCTACCATGTCCGCTTTGAAGGGGATAAAATCGAAGATATATGGATCTTTCATGGTCTGCGCTGCAAGTTCGCTTTGTGGTGAAGGCAATCGGTTTTCAAAGTTGGACACCTTCTCTGCCAACACCTGCCGCTGATATAATCCGCTTTCGATTTGGTGGGCCAGCACGTTGCGGGACCAGCCGTTCTTGGCAGCTTGTTCAGCATATCAGGTATGTTCGTCTGCGGTTTTTACCTTGTCCATCAGGGCAATGTGGTGATACCATGTAATTTGTGCAAGCGCCGCTTGCACAATCTCCTTGTCAGGAAAACGCAGAGCACACTTCGCCATATATTTCAGGTTTCTCACGGAGTAGCCGGTGGCGTCTGGAAAAGAAATTTTGATGTCGGCGGCAAGGTTTTCTACAAACTTGCTGCCCCATGTCTTGTGCTCATTGATGACCTCGCCGATGGAGTGATAGAGAACCAGCAGCTCCCGATTGACGCTGACCGTTGCACGGTACTGTGCTGTGCGGATCTCCTGCTTGATCGACTCGACGATGTTCAGGTATTCGTTGGAATTCATCAGCATTTTTTCATTTCCTCCATCAGCTCACGCAGCAGTCCTTGGCATCCCGCCAGCACATCCTGCCATGTCGATTCGAAATCGCCTGTGTACCACGGGTCGGCAACATCGCCGGGGCGGTCGGTGTAGTCCATCAGGAGGCGGAGCTTGCCGTCCGGGTCGCCGCCGCAGATGCGCTGCATATTCCGCAGGTTCGCGCTGTCCATGCCGATCAGCAGGTCGTATTCGTCGTAATCTTGATTCGTAAGCTGCCGCGCGACATGACCGCCGCAGGCGATTCCGTGCTCGGATAACTTGCGCCGCGCCGGAGGATAGACCGGGTTGCCGATCTCCTCCCGGCTGGTAGCCGCCGATTCGATTTGGAATTGTGATGCCAGCCCAGCTTTTTTACCAAGTCCTTCATTACAAACTCGGCCATTGGGCTGCGGCAAATGTTCCCATGGCAAACAAAGAGTATCTTCTTCATCGCACTCGCTCTCCTGTGCTACATCTCTTTTTTCAGTATAGCAGGAATCGGCCTGTTCGTCGAGAGAAGAATGCAGCCACGCCTGAGATTCTATGGTTTCCAGCAGTTTTGCCTTTTTCCAGCCAAAGTGCAGCACGGCGCGGATGTACCGCGCCCGTTCTTCGCTGCTGCCGCACCTCTCTAAAATCGCCACATTCTGCGTCCAGCCGAGGTTCATTGCCAGCCGCATGATTTCGGGGGATTCCTCGTAGGCCGCGTAAAAACGCCCGCATACGGCGCACATTGCGGGGAGAGAAACCATCGGCTGCGGGATAGACCGCTTGCAGGTACATCATCCCTCCCATCTCCATGCGGCTGCTCTGGCTTCCGTTCATCACTTCCTCCATGCTGTAATAGCCCTTGTAGGCAACATAGCCCCGGTCGGTGAACATCCCGTCCTCCGCATTCATGCGCTCTGTGCCATACTTTTCATAGTCATAAAATGCGTCGAGGTTTTCGTCATAGTCGAAGCGGCCAGACTTCTGGATCATGTACTTGCCGTACTCCTCCGGCGTATGCGCGCTGGGAGCGAAGTCAAAGAGGTCGAGGTTTTCCGCAAGGTTTTTGATCTGTGCCGCGGACTTTGGCTCTGTCAGCATGACTACAGCGCCCAGCTTTTCCACATCTGCTTTTGACAACCCATCCGTTGCCTCTGCCAGTTCGTTGAGGTCGGAGAGGGTTTCGTACTCCATATCCAACAGGACATCCACCTCATTGGGGAGCTGTCTGTCCTCCAATCGCAGGCGGACATCGGCGGGGTCTGTGATGCCCCCGCGAAGGAGGGTGCGGTCGATTTCCTCCTGCACCATAGGGAGGAACAGCCATGTGATGTGATTGGTGTCCTCTGGTTCACTTTTTGAGGTTACCGCAACGGTGATGGCGTTCGGCTCATAGTAGTAGCAGGGGAAGAACCGACCGTCGTAGACCTGTTTCAGCTTCATGCCGTTGTCGTAGACCACGCCGTAGGGGGTGATCGTGCCGCTTCCGTTTTCGATGAGCCGCCGTGCGATTCCCTTGTCGTCCAGCGCGTTCAGTTCATCTACGCTTGCGCTGCCGCCGTGCAGGTTCATGTAGTGGTCACGGCCAACAGCGGCGAGGTCGGAAAAGTCGGTAATGACCGTAGCCTGCTGGCAGCAGAAGGACAGGTTGATGAGATCCTTCAGATCGAAAAGCTCCAGTTTGTGGGCCATGGCCTGAAACTGCGCGGCCTCGCCGGTGTCGAAGCTATCCAGCCGCTTGGCGAGGTAGTTCAGCTCCTCCACATTGACCGTGAGCATCTCCGCTCGTTTTAGGACGGTGTAGAAGCTGTCGATCTTCTCCACCTTGCAGTCGGCTTTGACCGCGTCACCAATTTCCAACGCCTCCAACAGTTCCATGCAGTGTGCGTACTGGTCGCGGGGGATGGGGAAAGGAATGGTCGCCACGCCGTATTCCGGGTGATCACGGTTGCTCAGCACCGCCTGAAACATCATCTTCTACGCTCCTTCCTTTCCTCGATCTCCTCCATGTCGGTTTTGAGGCAGGTCCCGTCCCTGTGCCAACAGATAAAGCCGTGTCTGGCATGAGGACAGCCCTTACACCGCTCACTGCGGCGACATACAAGCGGCTCAGTTTCCTCTCGCGGAGGAGTGGGCGCAAAGAGAGGAGAGCTGCGTCGATCGGATTCGTATTTCATCTTGTGATTCCTCCTACAAAAAAAGCGGCATCGAATGATCGACACCGCTTACATACTCTGTTCCATTGTCCGCGTCTGTTCCGGAGATTCCGGCAGCAAGCACTTGATCTGCTCCATAATGGTCTTGATCTCCTTTTCCCTTCCGATGGACAAGTCCTCGTCCTGTTCGCAAACGAAAGTCAAGGCCCGATGCATCTCGGCGAGTTGTTCCGGCTCGAACAGTGCTTCCCTGGGAAGAAGCCCGCTGCGTCGGACGAAGTCGTGCTTGGCCTCCTCGCAGCCGTTTTGAAAGTAGTGACCGTGATGGACGCCCTCTCGGTCGAAGTCCCACTTCCAGGTCACAAACTGGACGCCGCGCTCGGACGGATGCCCCGCCAGCACAGCATCGCCGAAGTCAGCGAGGATGCGGTAGTCGCCCTCCAGCCCCGTGGCTTGGAGCTTCGGTGCGCGCTCCATCGCCGTCATGTATTCCGCGGTCATGGCAGCGGTATTGATGACGGTCTGCAAAGCGTCCTGCGCGCCGATGCCATCCACGTTCTCCTGCCGGTACAGCACACTGCCCCTTCCGGAAACTCGGCAGAGGTAGTGATTCTCCCATCGGACGGGCAGGTGCTGATCCTCGATGCGCTCCGGCTCAAAGCCGGCGTGTACCAAGCTGATTTTGAGTTCCTCGAGGTACCGGAGCTGCGCCATGTTGGTTTGATCGTTCATTTCGAAATCCTCCTATAAAATGCGAAAGGCCGGAGCGTCCTGTGACACTCCGGCCTTTTAAGGTAATGCGGTTTGAATATAAAAAAGCACCACACTCGAATAGAGTGCGGTGCCTGGAGCTGGTGGGGTGACTCGAACACCTGACCTCTGGTTGTTGGTAAGGATGCATACTGGAGACCTTTTAATGATATTCCGGCATTCGCAGCGTCTATTGTGCAATAGCATTCTCCATAATCATGCCCTCGTTGATATCTATCTTGTCAAAGAGAATTGCACGATAAAGCTCCTTGTCCGTATAAGCGTTATGCTGTAGCGGCGGGTATATCAAATTAATGTTAAAGATTATAGCTTCAACATATGTTCTCCGATAATTTGTATCAAAGCCTCTGAGTGTTTCGGTTCTCTAAGAAATCCAGTAAATATCGGAGTCAACTGTTCAGAATACGGATTTATCCCAGTCACCTTAAAAATATCGCCTTCATCATGTAAAGGTATAATACCAAAGTGTGGTTGCCCCATATGATCCCGCATCCAGACAAACCTGAAATCCCCAAACATTAGACCATGAAGAGATTCCGTATAGACAACTATAGCCGTTATCTTGTCGTAAACTTCTTCTTTTAATCCAAGGTTGAGTCCGATATTCTTGTGAATAAGAAGCCCATTGATATTGTTAACCAATAGTGAAAACGCTTCCTGATATCCTTCTTCCTCAAATTCGCTGTATGACCAATTAATATACAGCAAGTTCATGTGGTTGACATGATCAACCGGTTCAAATTTATCAGCTGCACTATTTAAGAAGTCCTTCAGTTTCTGCACGCGTGGCATATGTCCACTAATTTCATGCTCATCGCAATACTGCAAAAATGCATCTCGCCCTTCATTATCAAGCAGAACCGTAGGAATAACAATATCTATAATGTTCTTAAAATCCCTGAACCCTGGTGTTTTTACTTCCACATCAACAATAACATCGTTATTCATCACCAGTCGTGCTTCTGGATTCTTCTTACCATTTGTTTTTGGCTCATATTCTCCTGACTTTGCATTCGCTGCAAAAAAGCACAGAACGCTGACTTCTGATAAAGCCCGAAAGAATTGGTCTTCATCATAATTGTCCTTACCCGCAGACAATTGGTCCTTGAAGAATCGCTCCATTCCAGATTCTCCAAAAAGGCTGAGTAAGCCTTTAATTTTCGCCGAGAAATTCATACAAAAGTTTATTTGAAAAGTGTTCTCCGTAATTGGATACATGGCAGGCATGCTCGATGGCAAACTATAGAGCCTCGGATAATCAACAAGCCTTCCTTCTAAAGCCTTTATAAGAAAATGTTCGTTAGAATACTCATCAAGCCAACCTTCTTCCCATGCTTTTTGTAGGGTACCCGCCAAATCCGATCCTCTTAGTGGATATTTTGTCTCTGACCTTTTCATAACTTCCATTCTGTATTTTCCAACCTTCCCAGTCCATCTTCAAATTACTTTCTTATATCCTGCAATATAATCCTATAGGCGTAAAAGCTCTATCTGCATTTTCAGCTACTCCTCGTCATAGCCGGAGTAGTCTACGCCCCCACTATACAACTAGTCTCATTATCTAATCCGTACATTTCTCTACTTCTTTTTCTTTAATAATTCAAATTCATTTTCGTTGCAGCTATCTTCTTTTTTACTAATGGAATCATTATTGTCATATACCGTTTCGGTATTACTGGAGAAAATTCCAAAAATAATCATTGATATAACGATGACGAAAATAAAAACCTCAATAAGTACAATCACCCTTGCTAACCGCGATACTGCAACAATTTCACTACCCGCTGTAAGAAGTGTCATAGTGCTAAAGTATGTAAAATCAAAGCTGATGGCAAAGGCACTACTCGTATCGATGCCGCTAAAGCTGTATGGGTACATAATAAAAAGAATAATATAAATATTAGCAAATAACTGTGCAATGTGAATTACACATGTTACAAGATACTTTGCTCTAAATGCTGGCGAAAACCGAGGATGGATTATATCTTTTAGTTCGGTGCAGTAATAGTAAACAAAAAGCAAATAGAAAGCAAGCAGAGAACAATAGCAAATCATTTCTAAGGTGGAGGATGTCTCTATAAAGTATAGCTTTGCAAGGTTAGTCGAAATTAAAAAAGCGATAACCGGCGAGAGCAATATAATCACATCGTATGCTATGAATATAAATCTTTTTATCCCCTGATGTCCGCGGGTATGACACCATGATAAAAACTCTTGAATGTACCATGTAAAGCACACAGCAGCTGAGGTCATAGGGAATCCGATAGCCAATGTCCAAGGGATTGTATGCCATTTCAAATATAGGGCAATCAAGGAAACAAAAAATGCGATGTTTGTTACTAATGTGAAAAATAAAAAACGTTTTTCAGCAAAGAGCTTTACCCTACGAAAGCATAATGTGAAAAAAAGCAAAATTTTCTCTTTTATCTCGTTCCCCAGTTTTTTCATAATTGTTTCACCTTAAATACCCGTGATTTTCCCCTCCATTAGTAATTCTGTAGCCATTCCTTTTTGTCAAGTAAAAACTAATTTTACTTGACAAATTTGTTTGTAAGTCAGTCGCGCTTTTGCACCATCTGACCTGATAGCACTTTTCATGCTCTTTTAAATTCCTTGCCCTCCGTCAACTCACGCAGCAGTCCTTGGCATCCCGCCAACACGTCCTGCCAAGTTGCCTCGAAATCTTCGGTGTACCACGGATCGGCAACATCGCGGGGCTGCTTGGTGTAGTCCATCAGGAGGTGCAGCTTTCCGGCAAAATCGCCGCCGCAGATGCGGTGCATATCCCGCAGATTGGCTCTGTCCATGCCAATCAGCAAATCGTACTCCTCGTAGTCCCTGTTGGTAAGCTGCCGCGCCGCATGACCACCACAGGAGATTCCGTGCTCTGCCAGCTTGCGCCGTGCCGGAGGATATACTGGGTTACCAATCTCCTCTCGGCTGGTCGCTACCGACTCGATATGGAACTGCGATGCCAGTCCTGCCTTCTTCACCAAGTCCTTCATCAGGAACTCCGCCATCGGGCTGCGGCAGATGTTGCCGTGACACACAAAGAGTATTTTCTTCATCACACTCGCTCCCCTGAGATAATTCTTTTCCCTCAGTATAGCAGGAAACTACCTGTTCGTCGAGAAAAGAATGTGACCTTGCTTGAGATTTTATGGTCTCCGACAATCTTGCTTTTTCATCCGAAGCTATGTGTTTTTCTCTTGCAATTTGGGGCATACTCGGCTATACTGATACTTATTGATACTAAGTGCAATCAATGATGGAGGACGTTTTATGGATGCTGCGCTATTTACCAAGATGCTGTCTGATAAAAGCATTTTGGATTTGAGAAAGCTCAGTTATAAATTTCCGAAAGCTGACATCAAAGAGTTTGTAGAACTATTGAAAAACGGTTTCTATCACTCGCTGCCGCTCAAAGATTTCTCCGGGCAAAGCCTTGCCTACCTGCCAAGCATTGCGCAGGTGCATCTCTCTGCGGCCAAGGTGCTTTTGACGCCGCAAAACAGTACACACCTTTATGGTGTCAAAGCCATGGAAGAAGAAATCATTTCTACTTTCACAATCGAGCAGGTAGACTTTACCCGTGACAGCGTTCGTAAGATCCTCTCCGGTCTTGCTCCGGCAGATGAAAGCGAGAGCCGCATTTTCGGCATGAAAAAGGGGCTGGAGTTTATCAGCGATCTATCGAACCAAATTACCGAAGAGACAATTCACCAACTCTATGAAACAGCCATTGGTGCTTATCTTTCCGAGGAAGAGCGTTTACTTCCCGGCAATTTCTATCGACATGACAGCGTCTATGTTGTCGGCGCAAAGGTAGAACACACGGGCCTGCCGTGGCAAGCGCTGCCGGAGCGCATGGGAGAACTGGTCGCGTTTATCCATGAAGATTCCGAGATCAACGACCTGCTGAAAGCGGCGCTGATTCATTTCTACATGGCGTATCTGCATCCGTACTTTGACGGGAATGGCCGAATGGCACGGCTAATGCATTTGTGGTACTTGGTCCAGCAGGGGTATTCCTCCGCGTTGTTTGTGCCGCTTTCCGAGTATATCAACAAAAGCCGTAAGAGCTATTACGACGCCTATACGCTGGTGGAAGAAAACGCGGGCATCAGCGGCATTCTGGATGCGACGCCGTTCTTGGTCTATTTTATCGAAAATGTATATCATAAACTGAGTGGTGCGCTTCCGGCCGTCCAAACGACTGCTGCGTTTCAAGCCGCTCTGTCCCAGGGGCAAATCACAGAGAAGGAAAAATCTCTGTGGGAGTTTGTCCTGTCGGCCTACGGCGACGCGGAGTTTTCCACCAAGCAGTTGGAAAAGGACTTCGGAAACGCCGCCTACGCGACGATCCGCAGCTTTGTCCTGAAATTCGAGAAGCTGGGACTGCTCCAATCTGCGCGGTACGGGAACCGCGTGAAGTATGCGGTTCGTATGAGTTAAGAAAGCAGAGGTGTTTGCATCCGCCAGCACCTCTGCTTCTATCTATGAATACGTGTTAACAGCGTCTGCTTTCATTGCGCTTATTCTTTGCATCATCTGACTTGGCAACACATTCCCTGCTCTTTGCATCTTTCACTGGGCATCGCGCAGAACTCCTCTAATGGCAAAAAGTCGTCGCTGTCGATTATCATCCGTTCCCGCACACAATGCAGCTTGACCTTATGCTCGGTCAACAGGTCAATGTACTGCTTCGTCATGCTCCGGTCCCGCCCCAAGCGGTCAAGGCTATTTACCAGTACCACATCCACCCTTCCAGCAAGAACGGCCTCCGTCACCTCTTGCAGAGCCGGACGATCAAGGGTCACTCCCGAACCATACTCGGCGGCGATGCCGACAACGGTATACCCGGCTTGCTTCGCATAACGGCGAAGCTCATCGGCCTGCAGCTCCAGAGAAAACCCATCATCGTGGGCAACTCGGCAGTAAATGTATGCTTTCATCGTATTGTACCCCCCTTATTGTAGTTACGCCGTCCGATGATCTGCTTGCCCTTGCTCCGCCTTAATGATCTCTGCATGATCTGCCTTTGCGCGTCTGATATTGACACAGCCGATGAATTTGTAGTAGATATCCACCTGCTGCGTTTTGACGCCATCCTCCCCGATTTCTTTTTCATGTACCACGATCTTCTCAATCAGCTCATTGAGAATATGGGGCGTTAGCTCCTGGACATTCGTGTACTTCCAAATCAGAGGCAGGAACTGCTGGATATTGTCGTAAATCTCATCGTTGCGCGCGATCTCTGCGGACAGCCTTTCTCGTTGGCCGCGCAGCTCGCTCTGCTCCTGCTCATATTTTGGCGCCATTGCCTGATATCGTTCTTCGCTGATTTTCTCCAGCGCCACATCCTCATAGAGCTTATTCAGGATTTTTGTCAGCTCCTCGATGCGCTTGTCCGCCTTTTTGAGTTCCCGCTTACAGCGGTCGATCTCGGCCCTCTGCTTTTCAGTCTTCGCATCTACCAACATCTGCATATAGTCGCTGGCTGCCGTTTTTGCTTCGTATGCATTCCGGCGAATATCTTCCAATACCAATTGGTTCAAGGTTACCCAGCCAATCGCGTGCGAGGTGCATCTCTCCTTGCCATAGTTCTTGTATACCCAACAGGTGAAGCCATTGTATCGTCCCTTTTTCTTATCGTAGCTGACATTTAGGGACGAGCCGCAGTCTGCGCACTTTACCAGCCCTGCAAAGGGCTGAACTGTTCCGGTGCTGTTTTCTCGGCGCCGCGCCTTCATCATTTGGTGGACGGTATCCCATAGCTCCCGTGTGATAATCGCCTCGTGGGTATGTTCCTTCACGATCCATTCCGATTCATCCGCTTCAATACGCTGTTTATCAAAGAATCCTTTTGTTTTTGTGCGTCCGAACACCACATTCCCAAGGTAGACTGGATTGTTCAAAATCACACGCACCGAGGTGGCGTGCCAGTCGAAGGGCTTACGCCAGTAATCGCTGTTCTTGTAGTAATCCGGATTGTTCTGATTGAAATACGCCTGCGGGTTGAGGACTTTTCTCTCCCGTAGGATCTTTGTCATTCGGACATACCCTATGCCATCTGCGAACATCTGAAAAATATCTTTGACCACATCCGCCGCATCGGGATCAACAATCAGATGGTGGCGGTCCTTCGGATCTTTCTGATAGCCGAACGGTGCATGGCTTCCCATGTACATTCCGCTGCTCGCTCTTGCCCGATGAGCTGCCTTTGTCTTTGTCGACGCCTGCCGCGCATAGAGCGAATTGATGACATTGGTCATGGGGAGCATCAGGTTGTCCAGTCCGTTTTTAGAATCAACGCCTTCCGCTACAGCAATAAATCGAACACCCTTCTGTTCGAAGTAGTGTTCGATGTACAATCCCATTTGTGCATACTCTCGGCCAAAGCGCGAGAGGTCTTTTACAATGACCGTGTTAATCCTGCCGCTCTCAATATCATTGATCATGCGCTTGAACTCCGGTCGTTCAAAGTTTGTTCCACTCCATCCGTCATCACAATAATAGTCCGCAATGTGAATGCCGTGCTCTTTACAATACTGAGTCAACAATGTCTTCTGCGTCTGGATGCTCCCGGACTCCCCTGCGCTGCCATCATCCTGACTCAAGCGGCAGTAAATCGCTCCGTTTTCCTGTTCCATTAGGTGTCCTCCTCTTCGTTTTGTTCAGACACACAATACCCATTGCCATCGGAAATATCCATACTCAAACCTACCGAAATTTCATTCGTAACTTTGTCAGGTTCATCTGAATGAAAGTCTCTTGTAATGAGTTCTCCCACTTTTTCAAAGATGTTTTTGTCACTGCTGTAATGGCTGACCGTTACATATCGGACATTGCCTATCATTTTCGAGTGCTTTTGGCTGTCTCCTCCCTAAATATTTTTATGCAGTAGTACCAAATCTCACTTAACTCAAGCAATTTTGGAAACTATTCGATAGGTTTTCTCAACATCATTCAAAGCCAGTGGATGTCAATCTGCATCAAATCATAGCGATTTGTGCGGTTTACAGGTTAAAATGGGTATGACAAACAAAACGTCTTGCTTGCGCTATGACGGTCTTTTGTAAAACCCACTTCTCCTGCGGCAGCAAACCTCCCATGTCTAACAGGATCATCCGCTCAAGGCGGCGTCCTCAATTCCTTCGTTCTGCCTGTCCACAGTTGGGTGCCGCGGATGCTTCGTCGCGGGATCGTTGTCCCATGGAGACACTCTTGGCGGCTACCGGCTCTGTATTTGTTGATTTTACATTCCTGCGCTCCGGCACCATTGAACTGGCGGACGCTTCCCGGTTACAGGGTTTCTTTGTTAGGCTGCCACCAACTCTGGGCGGATGATGTCCGTCCTCAGCTTCTGTGGATTATAATCCACACCGCGCTTGAGAATGGCATAGAATACCCGAATCAGCTTACAACCTGCCGCGACGATGGCCTGCTTGCCCTTGAGCGGATTCTTCTGCCGGGTCGTGAAGTACTCATACACCTCCCGGAACTCAGCATTGTTCTTAAT
>CDZG01039426.1_pt1 | contig 15966 bp, 9 predicted proteins | sample 557741 | NCBI WGS metagenome assembly CDZG01 (sample SAMEA3182086, study PRJEB8094) | gut metagenome | biome: human; feature: gut; material: Stool; isolation source: human stools | place: Canada | collected 2013-01-21
GAACTTAATCCTGCCGAGATTCTTTGGCGTATACTTAAGGGTAAATGGATAAGACCGATAGATTACGAGACTACGGACTCGCTTTTCTATTGTACGAACAGGGCCTTGGCGTCTGTGGGTACGAACTTATTCGTGAATTATTCATATTTGTAAAATTAATTTTGAACAGTTACTTATCAATCTTTTATTACACTATTATTAATATTATCGTTAAGCCCGGATGTTATATACCGGGCTTTTTTATTTATAAGAGATATAGTTATGAAATACTCTTTCTTGACCTTTCCAACCAATGTTTATGCGATATGTGTTTTAAAACTCCCGAGAATCGGAAATGATTCCAATTACTTTCGTTTTTAATATTCGTTACTTCTGTTTTGCCGGTGTAATAATGTTGTATCTGGTATTATAAATACGGGTTTTTGTACAATAAAATGTGGATTTGGCGTATAAACCGGACATAGATAGGACAAAGTCATGAACTTTTTCTATCTTTGCTAAGTTATTGATTAAAAAGGATCAGAATAAGAACAAATTAAAAACATATGAAGAAAAGATTTACATTGTTATCAACTGCTTTATTAATGGGAACTTCGCTTTCTGTATTTGCAGAACAAGCTAGTCCGGTTGATAAGGCAGAATGGAAAGAAGGAAATTATTTCTATTTAAAGTCAGATAATTCTTATTTGGCATTAAGTGCAGAACGGACAGACTCTGTTCTTGTTAGAAATAGTGCAGGACAAACAAAAGATGAAATAGATTTGGCTTTATGGCAGATAAAGAAAGTAGAAACGACTGCTGGTGGCGATGTTTATCAATTCATGAACAAAGCTACAAAGGCCGTTTTATCATTCTCTACAAAAGCAAATGCAACTACGGTTTTGGATCCATCTGGTGTTTCTCAATGGACATTTACTGACGGTAAGATTGTTGGTTATTATGGTGACAGTAAAACGTTGGCATTGTCTGTTTCTGATTCCAAGTTGGCTTTAGTAGAGGCTACAGAAAGTGAGTTTTCTGTAGTATATCCAGATAAAGCATATAACTTGAAAATAAATGAATTAGGAGATGGTATTTCTACCTTCTATATGGATTTGGGTGAAGAGTATGAAGGTGATATTTTCAGTGGCAAGGAATTGGTTGCTAAAGAAACTGAAGATGGTTTTTTGAAGCTCCAATATAAGGATGATCAGGAGTTTTCTGATGGAAAAGCTAAATATTTAGGTGTTGATTCTGTTAAAACAACCATTACTGGAGCTACTGGTTCTTATGGTTTGCAGTTTAAGGCAGATTCTATGTACACAAAAGGCGCTCTTCATAGTTATTCAAATGATGATGCGCAGAAATTCAAATTTGTAATAGATTTGTCTAATGACTCAATTGCTGTATTTGTAAAGAAAGTAAATACTGCAGAAAATATTCAAGTAGTCTATGCTACATTGGGTGATAACAAAGTGCTGACGGTTAGTGAAACAAATCCTTTGCAGGGAAATGCACCGTTTATTACAACCCGCCGCGGAACCCCAGTTACATTGGCGAACGGCTCAGGTGTTTATTTCCTGAAGAATGTAGGAAAGACTGCGAATGCCGGCAAATACCTGTATGGAAATGAAGTATATACTTCTGAAACTCCTTCTGTTTATAATCCGGACGGACAATGGTATGTAAAGGAAGAAAACGGTAAATATAGTATTGTAGATCGTTTGAGTAATAAATCGTATGCTACTAATTGTGAAATCTTTGCCGTTAAAGGTATAAGTGGTGCTTATACGGTAGCTGGAGAGACGGATACACTTTCATTTGAATATCAGCCGAAGGTGGATTTGAAGGATAAATATCTGGGTATTCTTCGTCTTACAGAAGCTGAGTTGAAAGAGAAAACCATTCAGTTGAATGTGAATGCTGTTGGAGGAACAGTTCCTATCTCTGTTTCAGATTCTTTGTTATTGGCAGATATGGAAAAAGAAGCTACTTCATTCCGTTTGTTTGCTGGAACGGAAGAGAAAACTGCCGGAGCAAAGTCTTTAGGTGATACCTTGTATACGGTTTCATATCGCTTGGCTGATCAGTTTGGTGATCGGGTTTTAGTGAAAGATTCTAAAACTGGTTCTTTAATCATGTCAAGTTACCAGAAAGATCCATTGGATATTGTCTTCAGACAGTCGAATGATGGTACTGTTTATGAAATGACAGTGGGTAAGGAATATGTTACTTATAGTACACAATTTAATTTGCTGTTGAGCGAAGAAAAATCGGAAGCTGTAGAATTTGATGTCGATATCATTGACGCTCCGCAATATGAAACAGTAGAAAGTTCACATCTGCGTTTCGGATCTAATGGCAAATACTTGACAATGAATCCGCTTACTTTGTGGGCTGAGTTGAAGAACGAAGGTCAGGAAATTACAAAAGCGGGTTATACTGCTGATAACTTCTCATTCAAGATTGAAAAGGCAGATACGGTTATTCCGGGTAAACCTGTTTATTTGATCTCTACTTGTATGATTGGTGCAGATGATGAAACTTCAGATGTTCGCTATTATCTGTCAGCTATTGACACAGTACAGCATGAGGGAAAGAATCGTTTAGGATTTATTCCTTCAAATGATACAATCCGAACATCCAAGAATAGTCCGGCTTACTTCTCTTTGAAGAAGAATGAAGACGGTAGTTTGTGGTTGGAAAATATCAATGTAAAGGGTGGTGCATTCGTTTCACAGATTGCCAATACCTTGGTAATGTCGAATACGGGTATGAATTTCTCTGCAGAAAAGGCTTCTGCTCCAACAGCAAATGAAGAAATAGAAGCTCCTACATCTGTCGTTGTTGCTGGTGGTCATAATTCAGTAACTGTGATGAATGCTAAAGACAAGAAGATTGTCCTGACGGATATCTTAGGAAAGATTGTCGGTAACTATTTGGTAACAAGTGATCGCTTTACCGTTCCAGCTTCTCGTGGCTTGCTGATTGTTGCTATCGAAGGAGAAGTTGCTCAAAAGGTAATTGTGAAATAAGATTTATACATAAATCGTTATAGTAACAGGAAACGGTGTAAATCCATTACGGATTTATGCCGTTTTTTTATGAGGCTTATTAAAGTTTTGGGTAAAATAAAACGACCTTCCAGATAACTCTGGAAAGCCGTTGAAATAGTTTGAATCTTATGTTGCTCAAGTATTGAGGCGTTCTACATTCTTTACACCTTTGACAGTCTTGAGTTTTTTAGTCAGTTGATTTAATGTCGTCGTATCTCTTACCTGAACGGTGAAGTTACCCTGGAATAATCCATCGACGGAATCAATATGTAAAGATCGTAAAGAGACATTGGTTTCCTTGCCGATGACAGAGGTGATGTTGGTAACAATGGCAATGTCGTCGCGACCCACTACGCGCAGAGTAACGATATATCCGTTGTCGCCTTTGCCACTCCATTTGGCACGGATGATACGATAGCCGAAACGGCTGAACATTTCCTGTGCATTCGGACAATCCATGCGGTGTATTTTAATACCTTGCGTAGAGACAAATCCAAACACTTCATCTCCATAAATCGGATTACAACATTTGGCCAGCTTGTATTCGATACCGGTCAGGTTTTTGTCGATTACCAATACATCTTTGTTGGTTGCTATCTCTTCCGCTTCGGTCGTAGTAACGAACTCTTCCGCGCTTCTGGCAACCAGATGTTCTTGCTGTTCGGTTTCTTTACGGATCAAATCCAAATATTCATCAATAATGACATTCGGATCCAAACGCTCTTCGGCTATATTAACATAAAAGTCTGTTACGGTCTTGTATCCTTTCTTCTTGATATAACGCATAAGAGAAGCCTCTTCCATGTCGATCTTTCTGTTCTTGAACCGTCGTTGCAACATCTCTTTGGCAAAATCAACCATCTTGGCCATTTCTTCCCGCAATGCCTGTTTGATTCGTACGCGGGCTTTTGAGGTAACGACGAAATTCAACCAGTCACGTTTGGGCGATTGAGTCGGCGAAGTGACAATGGAAACCGTATCTCCATTGTTTAATTCATATTTGATAGGAACATTTTTCCCATTTACTTTGGCCGATACACATTTACAACCCAGCTGAGAGTGGATAGCGAAGGCAAAGTCCAGCACCGTTGCGCCTTTAGCCAGTTTGATCAGTTCTCCGGTTGGAGTAAAGACATAGATTTCATCTTTATATAAATCCATCCGGAAATCTTTCATCAGATCCAGCGGATTGGAATCTTTTGCTTCCAAAGCAGCCCGCACTGTATTCATGAATTCATCCAAGCCTTTTTCTGCCTTGACTCCTTTATAACGCCAGTGTGCCGCCAGACCCTTTTCGGCTATTTCATCCATTCGCTTGGTTCGGATCTGCACTTCTACCCATTTATTCTCCGGACCCATAACCGTAATATGCAGACTTTCGTATCCGTTCGATTTCGGAATGGAAATCCAGTCTTTTAATCGTTTGGGATTTGGCTGGTACATATCTGTTACGATCGAATATACCTGCCAGCAATCGGAGCGTTCTTTTTCAAGAGGCGTATCCAAAACAACCCGGATGGCAAACAAATCATAGATATTCTCAAAGTCCACTTTTTGCTTTTTCAGCTTGTTGTTGATGGAATGAATAGATTTGGTACGTCCTTTGATCTCAAACTTAAACCCTGCCTGTTCCAGCTTTTCTTTCAGTGGAGCAATGAATCGGGCTATATAAGCGTCGCGCGAACGTTTTGTCTCATTCAGCTTTTGCTTGATATAATCGAACTGTTTCCGGTCGATATACTTAAGAGACAAATCTTCCAACTCGCTTTTTATTTTATAAAGTCCCATTCGGTGTGACAATGGGGCATATAGATAGGCTGCTTCTGTTGCCAGTCGGATACGGTCGTCTTCTGACAGTTTCTTCCCGAGCCGCATCATACAGAGGCGGTCGGCAATCATGATGAGGATGACACGCACATCTTCGGCAAACGAGAGTAACAGATGGTGGAAATTCTCCGAATTAACTGCCGTATTTCGAGCGTATAAGTCGGAAGTACGAAGCAAACGTTGAATCATGAGCGTGATGTCTTCCCCAAATAACTCTTTTACTTCCTCGTTGGTAATAACACCTTTGTAGACGGGACGGTAGAGTAACAGTGCCAGTACAGATGTCCTTTTCAGACCTATTTCAGTCGTTGCGATCAGTGCCGTATCAATATTTCTGAGCAGGCCATTGATTCCGTTCTTGTCTCTTCCATAACATTCTTTGGCTACAACTTGCTTCATCAGGTTCTTCATCTTGGAAATATCGTCTTTTTCCAGGAACGAATACAGGTTACGTAACAGTAATCTGTATTTGGTGAAGAATTCTTTCTTTTCTTCTGGTGTAAAAAATGGTAATGTCTCCATAAGCTTTATGCTTTATTTTGCCCATTTGAGGACAAGTACGGTAAAACGTGTTGTAAAAGTATCTTTTTATTTTGAAATATCTATGATATTATTGTCGGTATTTTTATACATTTGCGTACTAAGGATGAAGAAAAAATATTTTATTCATAAAAATAGTGTACTATGTTAAACGCAAAAGACTTGGAGCAATTATCTGAAAAAGGTATTTCACAAGAGAAAATTGAGGAACAGTTATCCTGTTTTGAGAAAGGGTTTCCTTTCCTGGAAATAGAGGCATCGGCTTCTGTTGAAAAAGGAATAAAGGTGATTCCGGCAGAATCTCAGCCGGCTTATATGGCTGCCTGGGATGCTTATCTGACAAAGAACAAGCGTATTCTTAAGTTTGTCCCGGCGTCGGGAGCTGCCAGTCGTATGTTTAAGAATCTGTTTGGATTCCTTTCTGCCGACTACGATGTTCCTACAACAGACTTTGAAAAGAAGTTTTTTGCCGATATTCGTAAATTCGCATTTTATAAAGCATTGAATCAGAAATGCCAGGAAAATACGGGGAAGGATATTCCGGCTTTAGTAGCCTTGGGTGAATATAAGAAAGTCGTTTCAACCTTATTGGAAAAGGTCGGCTTGAATTATGGTTCTTTGCCTAAAGGTTTGTTGTTGTTCCACACTTACCCTGAAACTTTCCGTACTGCAATGGAAGAACATTTGGCTGAAGGAGCCATGTATGCCAAGAACAATGCGGGTGAGGTAAATATTCACTTTACTGTTTCTCCGGAACATCAGGCTTTGTTTGAACAGTTGGTTGCAGAGAAGAAAGATGCTTATGAAGATAAATTCTCTGTGAAATATGACATTTCATTCAGTGTTCAGAAGCCGAGTACGGATACAATTGCTGTCAATATGGATAATACTCCGTTCCGGGATAAAGATGGCAAGTTGTTGTTCCGTCCGGGTGGTCACGGTGCATTGATCGAAAACCTGAACGATGTAGATGCTGATGTCGTATTCATTAAGAACATTGATAATGTGGTTCCGGATAGTTTCAAATCAGCAACTATCATCTATAAGAAATTAATTGCAGGTGTTTTGGTCAGTCTGCAAGAAAAGATCTTCAAATATCTGGAATTGATTGATACCGGTAAATACACACATGATCAGATTGAAGAAATGATTCATTTCCTGCAAAACGATTTGTGTACCCGGAAATCAGATATCAAGTTGATGGAAGATGCCGAATTGGTTCTTTACATTAAGGATAAATTGAACCGTCCATTGCGTGTTTGTGGTATGGTGAAGAATGTAGGAGAACCGGGTGGTGGTCCGTTCTTAGCCGTTAATCCGGATGGTTCTGTTTCTTTACAAGTATTGGAAAGTTCACAGATTGATATGAATGATCCAGTCAAGAAAGCCTTGTTTGAGAAAGGAACTCACTTTAATCCTGTTGATCTGGTTTGTGCGATTAAGAACTATAAGGGCGAGAAGTTCAATTTGCCGGATTATGTAGATAAAAATACTGGTTTTATCTCTTATAAGAGTAAAGATGGTAAAGAATTGAAGGCTCTTGAGTTGCCAGGTCTTTGGAATGGTGCTATGAGCGACTGGAATACAGTCTTTGTAGAAGTTCCGATTGAAACATTTAATCCAGTGAAGACTGTAAACGATTTGCTTCGCCGTGAACATCAATAAGACGCGTTGTTGAAAGCTGGTTTTCCGGATGGTTTGATCCGGAGATACATATACAGATCTGGAAGTTATGCAATCTATACATATTTGCATTTGCTTTCAGGTCTGCATTTTTTGTGTGTAGTGAATGTATTTATGAATTATAAAAGATAGAAAGAGAAGTATAGATGTTGATATTGGTTGTAACAATTTTCATTGTCGGATATTTAATGATTGCATTTGAACATCCGATAAAGATAAACAAGGCGGCTTCAGCCTTGTTGACGGGAACGATTTTATGGATTTTGTATGTGATGAACGGTCCCGAATTTGAATCTTTGGTTTCCAGTGATGGATTTAAGGCTTTTGTTCAAGATCCACAAGTGGCTTCTTTGTCGTTGATGGAACAATGCCAGCAATATATCGTCAGTCATCAAATCTTAGTAAGTATTGGTGAGATTTGTCAGACATTGATATTTCTGGTTGGAGCCATGATTATTGTGGAACTGATAGATGTGCATGGCGGTTTTGAGTTTATTACCAATCGGATCACAACGCGGAAGACCAAGCCTTTGTTGATTATGATTTCTATCCTGACATTCTTTATGTCGTCAGTATTGGATAATTTGACAACGTCTATCGTGATGATTATGCTCATTCGGAAGATCATAGCCGATCAGAAAACCCGTTGGTTCTTTGGTAGTATGATTGTGATTGCCGCAAATAGTGGTGGTGCTTGGTCTCCGATAGGCGATATGACTACAATTATGCTGTGGGTCAAAGGAAACATATCGACCGGTGAAACTATTCCGCATCTGATTCTTCCTAGTCTGGTGTCGATGTTCGTTCCGATGTTGTTAATGGCCAGACGGATGAAGGGCAGTGTTACATCTCCTGAACAAACGACTCTAGAGAATGAAGGTCAAGCGAATAGTCCGGAAGAGTTTTTTGCCTTAGCGCATCGGGAACGTTTGTATATCTTTGTTTTGGGCATACTTTGTCTGTTGTTTGTACCGGTCTTTAAAATGGTGACTCATTTACCTCCTTTTATGGGTGTAATGGTAGGCGTTAGTATTTTGTGGTTCTTTACTGAGTTTATTTATGGCAAGAAAGAATCATTGGAAGAAGATCGCAAGTTGCGTGTATCGAAGGTTGTACATCGGATTGATGGATCAACTCTTCTTTTCTTCTTAGGTATTTTATTGGCTGTTGAAGTACTGAGATATACAGGTTTTTTAGGCGCTTTTGCTTCATGGTTGGATACTTCTGTCGGAAATGTCTTTATTGTAAATATGGTCATTGGTACGCTTTCGGCAGTAGTCGATAATGTTCCTTTGGTGGCAGGTGCGATTGGAATGTATCCGGTAATGACGGAAGAAGCCGTAGCTGTCAGTGCAGATCCGGTTTATTGGATGAACTTTATACAAGATGGAACTTTCTGGCAATTCCTGGCTTATTGTGCCGGTGTAGGAGGAAGTATGTTGATCATCGGTTCAGCAGCAGGTGTTGTGGTTATGGGTTTGGAACAAATCAGCTTTGGCTGGTATTTGAAGAAGATTACCGGAATGGCTTTCTTGGGTTATTTAGCCGGAGCTTTGGTATATATTCTTCAATGTACGATTTTATAACGGAAAATGATTGCTATAGCAGATAGTGGTTCGACCAAGACGGAATGGTGCTTGGTTGATGAAACAGGTCAGATTCATTCCCGGTGTTTTACGCCGGGAATGAATCCTTATTTCCAGTCGGAAGAACAAATGACAGCCATGATTCAACAGGTTTTGTATCCGCAATGGACTGGATTGGTGATTGATGCCGTTTACTTCTATGGGGCAGGTTGTGCTTTTCCCGAGAAGAATGTTTTGGTAGAAAAGGCGATTCATTCCTGTTGGTCTGTTCCGGTGAAAGTGAACAGTGATCTGATGGCAGCCGCTCATGCCTTGTGTGGAACCGAAACAGGTATCGCTTGCATTTTGGGAACAGGTTCCAATTCTTGTCTGTATGATGGGAAAGAGGTAAAAGAACAGATTTCTCCTTTGGGATTTATTTTAGGTGATGAAGGCAGTGGTGCCGTTTTAGGGAAACTGTTGATCGGAGATTGTTTGAAGCGCCAGTTACCGGCTTCGCTATGTCAGGAATTTATGGAAACTTACCAACTGACGCCGGCTTCTATTTTGGAACATGTTTACAAGAAGCCTTTCCCGAATCGTTACCTGGCCAGCTTTGTTCCATTCTTGAAAGAGCATTTGGGTGTAGAGCCGGTTTTCCAATTGGTTTATCGTAGTTTTGATGCCTTTATCCGGCGAAATGTAATGCAATATACGGGACATGACCGATATCCGGTTCATTTTGTAGGTTCGGTGGCTTTTTATTTTCAGTCGGTATTACGGCAAGTCCTCGAGAAATATGAGCTGATGCCGGGAAAGATAGAAAAGGCTCCTATGGACGGTCTGATTTTATATTATAATAAGGTAAGGAAATGAGTTTTCAGAAAATAACGGAACAAGAATCGTTGTATCATGATTTGGAGAAGAAATCTGTACACGAACTATTGACGGAGATTAATCAGGAAGATCAGAAAGTGGCATTGGCTGTACAAAAGGTGATTCCACAGATCGAGAAATTGGTGACAGGCATTGTTGAACGGATGAAGCAAGGTGGACGACTGTTTTATTTAGGTGCCGGGACAAGCGGACGATTGGGCGTTTTGGATGCTTCCGAAATTCCACCGACTTATGGAATGCCTAATACGTATGTGATCGGATTGATAGCCGGTGGTGAGAAGGCTTTGCGGAATCCGGTGGAAGCAGCTGAAGACGATGCGTTGAAAGGTTGGCAGGAATTGTGTGAACATCATGTTTCTTCTCGGGATGTTGTGGTGGGCATTGCTGCTTCAGGCACGACGCCTTATGTGATCGGAGCTTTACATCAGGCGCGTCAGGAAGGGATTTTGACAGGCGCGATTGCCTGTAATCCGGATTCTCCGATAGCGGCTGAGGCTGATATTGCCATTGAACCGATTGTCGGTCCGGAATATGTTACGGGTAGTACACGGATGAAAAGCGGAACGGCCCAGAAGATGGTATTGAATATGATCAGTACGGCTACGATGATTCAATTGGGAAGAGTCAAGAACAACCGGATGGTGAATATGCAGCTGACTAACCAAAAGCTGGTTGATCGGGGAACGCGGATGATTATGGATGAGTTAGGTTTGGATTACGATACGGCGCATCATTTGTTGCAATTGCATGGTTCTGTTCGTGAAGCTGTTGATTCTTATCATCGGGAGTGGCGTTTGAATCAGTGATATTTTGTATATTTGTTGTAATCTGAAGTATCTTATTTGATTATCAACGCTTTGTAGAAAACTCGCATGAGAACGGGCAACGGATAAGAAAATTCCAAGCTGTTTAGAATCACTATATTCCTCATGCTTTCAAATAACTCTTTTTTCTTGATGCAAAGGTAGCATTTTTTCGTGATTGCCGGTAATTTTCGGGCATAAAATATCACGGTCATTTCAAGAAACATATACAGCGGACATGACAGCCATACCGTAGCCGAATCCCCGTAACTCACAGGCAAAGGTAACCCGTGTCCTGCTCGTACAAGCAAGGTCAAGCCCTCCGGGTGTCGTGGAAAAATCATCCTCGCCCGGAGGGCTTGCGGTATTTTTCCCGCCAACCTTGCATGTACGGGACACGACCTTTTATGGCCTGTAGTTACGGGAACTCCGGCCCCGAAAAGCCGGATCACTAAAAATAAATTGTTATGTCACAGCAGGTAACAAAAGAAAAGTACAGTATCGAAACACTCAGAGAGCGGAATGTTTCATACGACCACCAGCATTGGCTGACACAGGAAGATGTGGATATGGCCAACAGTTATGTGGAACTCATTGAGCGGACACGCTCTAAGATTACACCGCAAATCGGAGACAGGCTGGTATATGTAACCGAACACGGGGATTATTACGGAAACGCCCTTATTGACAGCAGGAGTGCAAAAGAAGGATATCTTTCCGTATGCGAACAGCCGTATGTGCCTTTCGTGTGGGAAGAGGACGGCAATATCCGTCTGAGTGTCAGCGGAGGCGCATTCCATTCCGTGAATCCGGAGGAACTGAAATTCCTGAAATGGACGGAAGGGGTGTTCAAGGACTGGGGGCATTGCGGTGCTTGCGCCAACGGTTCGGTGTCATTTCTGGCTAAGGTACCGTTATGGTTTTATGCCGAACCCAATCCCAGGTATGGAGATTTCACGACCGAGACCTACCGGAAGTTCTACCTACACAAAAGGGAGGAATCGGAAAACGGCAATCTCTATCAAGGCTTTGACATCGCTTTTCGGGACGAAGCCGAGTTCCGGCAGTTCCTGAAGGACTACGAAGGAACGGTGTTCAAGGGAAATTGGGATAATCAAATCGTGTTATGGTGTTTCCGTCGGGAATATGTGTTCTTACCTTCCGCCGAATGGGAAAAGATAAAAATCCCTGCCGTAGAGCGAAAGCTCAACTTCCATCCCGAGCAGGTCAAGATAGTCAAGGACATGGAAAAGCACATCACTTATTTCTACCGGATTAAACCGGATAATTTTTAACATTTAACCCTAACAGATATGCAAACGACAACAGCACCCAAGGCCGGCAACGCTCCCGACCTGCTTCAAGGCATTCTGAGCGTACAAGTGAGAAACGAGGACAAGATTACGGAACAGGACCGTGTCTATTGCCAGACGCAGCAAAACCTGCTTTACAAGACACTCGACCAGATTGACCGCTGGTACGCCGTCTTCAAGGAAGAAGCCGAACAATATCAAGCCGAACGTAAGTTCCATTACGAAGAAAACGGCAAGGTTTCCATGCGTGATTTCTACACTTACCATAACGACAGGGAAGACTATTCACACAACGAGTTCAAACCGTTTGACCTGATTAACGATCTGGTAGATAAGAACCGAAACGCCAACGCGAATTTTGCGAACCGCATCATTTCTTATTTCAACAGGACTTACAAAGTGTCGGTTCCTGAGTATAAAATAGACGAAAAGACCCTTCCGATGGGCTTCCGTCCTGTTTATGACACATATGTAGATGTAGTCATCGAACACTTGGGCGGCAAGAGTTTCCGGGAAACGGCCGTGGAAGAACTGCTCGCACGCCTGAGCAAAGTTGTCAGACCGGCATACTGGAGCAAAGTCAAGACGGAGTTGAAGAAGGACAAGATAATCTTTCCCGAAATCATCCGTTTCGACGATTTTTCCATGCAATACAACCAAAGGAACAGAATCTCCTACAACTACGGCGGAGAACTGGAAACCCTGTGTGCCGGCATTGCCTACGGTGCGGATGACATACTGAATGGAAATTCAAAGATGATTATCCGTTTTGATGACAACGACATTTCTGTCACAGACTGGTACGACCTTACGACCACCAATGCCGAGCAAATCCGATTCTACAAGAACGGACGTATCGATGTCCGGTTCAAGGACAGTGCGGCAGCCGAAAGTTGTTTCAAGCGTCTGCATCTGGATGAAATCACCCTAAGAGAAAACTGACCATGATAAGATTTACACAGCACCCCGTAAGGCAATCCTTGCGGGGTGTTTTCATTTTTAACGATAAACAGATAAAGTCATGTATGCCATCATCCCCCAACAGATACCGCAAGGTATGCGTGCCGAAGTCAACGAGAAGATACTTTTCGCCATAGACTCCGGCAAGAACCTCATTCCGGCGGAGAGCATCTACAACTGCTATACCGGTATCGGAGGGCTGCACAACCTCAAACAGTCCGACTTTGCCAGCTACCACGAGTATGCCGAAGCGAAGAAGGAGTTCGAGATGGGACAGTTCTTCACCCCGCATGAAATATGCCGGGACATGGTGGATATGCTGTGTCCTGTCTCATCCGAAATGGTTCTTGACATGTGTTGCGGTATGGGCAATTTCTTCAACCATCTGCCCAACCCGCATAATGCCTACGGCTTCGACATAGACGGCAAGGCCGTGTCTGTCGCACGATACCTCTACCCGGAAGCCCATATCGAGAAATGCGACATCCGGCAATACTATCCGGAACAACGTTTCGATGTTATCATCGGCAATCCTCCTTTTAACTTGAAGTTCGACTACAAACTGTCGCAGGAATACTATATGGACAAGGCTTACGATGTGCTCAATCCGGCAGGAATCCTGATGGTCATCGTGCCCTGTTCCTTCATGCAGAGCGGGTTCTGGGAGAAGACACGGATAGCCGGTATAAACGGCAGATTCTCATTTGTCGGTCAGACGAAGTTGGGCCCGTCAGCCTTTGCCGCAGTCGGAGTCCATGACTTCAATACGAAAATCATGGTATTTCTCCGTAAATCGGGCCACATCAAGATGCAGGCTTACAACGCGGAAGAATTCATAACGGCGGACGAGCTGAAAAAGCGCATCGGCGAGGCAAGGGCGATGAAACACCGGTTGCGTTTCGACCTGATGCGCGAAACCAACCGGATCAACAAGGAAGAACTTGAGCTGTTCGAGTACAAACTTGCCAAGTACATGTACGAGCTGAAGGCGCACGCCAAGTTGAACAAACATATAGACAAGGCGGAAGCGTTGGTCACGAAGTTCCGTAACCAGAAACCGCCTGAGAACGCCACGCGGGAGCAGGTGGAGCAATGGGAGAAGAACAAACTGACCCCGAAGAAAGTGCTTGCCGTCATCCGCAGGTACATCACCTCGCAAAATACCGTACCTCGCAAGGAAGTGGCATTGGTGAAGACCTCATACGGCTTCAAACTGAAACAATATGCTCCGCGACTCCTTGACAAAGTTCCGCACAAGGCGGCAAGTATCAACGACCTCGTGCTGGAACGTACTGAACTGCCCATGCCGGAAGTGCCGACAGAAAAGAACATGCATCAAATCCGTGCGGCGGAGAAACTGATCCGACGCAAGCGGAGAGAGTACGAAATGCAGAACCGGCAGTTCCCGGAAATGGAGGAAGATGGCAGGCTGAAAGAATACCTGGACCGGTGTGCATTCATCAACAAGGACGGCGAGACCTGCGAGTTTACCACGCTCCAGAAACACGACCTGAACCTCGTCTTGCAGAAACGCCACGCGCTGCTGAACTGGCAGCAAGGCTCTGGCAAGACAGCCGCCGTGTACCATCGTGCCAAATACCTGCTCAAATTCCGCAAAGTACGGAATGTCATCATACTGGCTCCTGCCATCGCCACCAATATGACATGGATACCCTTCCTCTCGATAAACAGGGAACAGTTCCGGGTGGCAAGGAACAATGCCGACCTGGAAGCTGTGCCGGAAGGCGTGTTCATCGTCCTATCCACCTCCATGCTCGGCAAGCTGAAACGGGGCATGGCAAGGTTTGTCAAACGCAGTTCAAGAAAACTGTGCCTTGTTTTCGACGAGTCGGACGAGATAACCAACCCGTCGTCACAACGTACAAGGCATATCCTCGGTCTCTTCCGCCGCCTCAAATACAAGATACTCGACACCGGTACGACCACACGCAACAACATCGCCGAACTGTACAGCCAGTTTGAGCTGTTATATAACAATTCCATAAACATGGTCTGTTGGAGCAGTCGTGTGTACCACGAGAACAGGGACAAGGAGATAGAGGAAGATAACAATCCGCACTATGGTGAGCCGTTCCCCGCTTTCAGGGGGCATGTGCTTTTCCGTGCCTGCCACTGTCCGGGGAAATCCACCGTGTTCGGCATTGAGAAGCAGAACCAGGATGTCTATAACAAGGAGGAGCTGGCCGGCCTTATCGGGAAGACCGTCATTACACGCAAGTTCAGGGACTTTGCAGGAGAGAAATACAAGATACGGACACATACCGTCAGCCCGTCCGACGGCGAGCGTGAGGTTTACCGTGTCATCATCGAGGAGTTCTGCCGCATCTGCGAACTGTATTACAACAGCACGGGGGATGCAAAGAAGGATGCCGGACTCCGGCTTATGCGCCAGATCAAGCTGCTCATCAAGGCCTGCTCCGTCCCACACCTGATAGAGGGCTATTCCGGAGACGGGATTCCGAACAAGACAAGGTACATCGAAAGGCTGGTACGGAAGATACCCGGCAAGGTGGCTGTCGGCTGCACGTCCATAGCCGCATTCGACCTTTACGAGAGCCGTCTTCGCGAATGTTTTCCTGACCGTCCCGTATTTGTGGTCAAGGGCGACGTGGCGTTCAAGAAACGGCAAAGCATCGTGACGGAGTTCGATTCCACCATCAACGGCATACTGGTATGCACGCAGCAGAGCCTGAGCAGTTCGGTGAACATACCCACCTGCAACGACGTGATACTTGAATCCCTGCAATGGAACATCCCGAAGATGGAGCAGTTCTACTTCCGTTTCATCCGTCTCGACTCCAAAGAGCTGAAGGACGTGCATTATGTCACCTACAAGGACTCCGTGGAGCAGAACCTGATGGCGCTGGTGCTTACCAAAGAGCGGCTGAACGAGTTCATCAAGACGGGCGAAGTAAAGGAACAGTCGGAAATCTTCGAGGAGTTCGACGTCACCATGTCCGTCATCGAGAGCCTGCTGGTCAGGGAACGGGACAGCGAAGGCAAGATACACATCAGCTGGGGAAGCCAGCGCATCATGAACTGAAAAATGGAAAAACAAATGAGAAACCGCAGATTCCATTCCACAGGCAAAGGTAGCCCGCCCCCTTACCGGCAGGGCAAGGTCATGCCGCAAGCGGTTTTCGGGAAAATCATCCTCGCCGGAGGCTCCGGTATTATCCCGAAAAACCCTGCACTGCCGGGGTGCGGACCTTTTGGAGTCTGTGGAATGAAATCCCCGGTTCCGAATCATAAACTATAATGAAGAATATCATGGACTTGAATCAGGCAGAAGTGGCAGTGACCACGCAGCATCTCATAGACA
>CDZG01061855.1_pt1 | contig 15795 bp, 10 predicted proteins | sample 557741 | NCBI WGS metagenome assembly CDZG01 (sample SAMEA3182086, study PRJEB8094) | gut metagenome | biome: human; feature: gut; material: Stool; isolation source: human stools | place: Canada | collected 2013-01-21
CCCTTAACCATACAGCAAGAAATGTTTAGGGATGCGGATAAGATATTTTAAGGATGAATCTGATTTTAAAACCACACAATTCCTTACGGATGAAAAAACTCCCCAATGTCCTTCTTTAAAAAAGTGAAACAATATATGACAGGAAGATATACATCTGACTATACATACAGGACAGAAATATGAAGTGAGGGCATATATGCACCCAAACTTTTTATGAAAATACAGGCACTCTTGAGAAATCGCAAGCGGCTGCATAAATGAAATTAAGAGAACAACCTAAAATTCCTGAAAAACGTAGTAAAGGCCGCCCTTTTATTAAATCTTCCCAAAGCCATAGATACCCCCCACAAACCACATATATTATAATGTTTATGCAATGAAATACGAAGGATGGTATGGATATAGCATTGCAATGCACTAATCAGCTCCGGATCATCCACATAATCGGAAAACATATTCCTCATCCATCTCAAGAAAAGAATAGTAGCGTGCAATTTATCTTTGTCATGACCGGCAGAGTTACTGATGTTTGCACCTTCAACATTCCTCCAACATACAGGCTGCCCCGGCAAAGAAATAACACCCCCCGCATGACGGGCAAAAGCAGCCCACGTAGCATCATCCGAACACCAAGCCATAGGAAAATGAACAAAACCACCCGCCGACTGCCATATCTCCCGACTGAACACGTACTCTACGGCAGCCGAATCTATCTTTCCCTGTAACTTATCTAGCAGCAGCCGGTAACAAGACACACTTCCTTCTTCCAAAGGACGATTGGCACGTATCCGCTTGTTTTCACCATCAATGACAGCTAATGGAAAACGAAAGAAATATCCTCGCTGATGGTGTGGGCGCGACAAAACCTCCATGACACGTTCCACACCATCAGCCGGCATCAAATCATCATCCGAGAAAAGCCAGATAAACGGCTCTGCAGACAGCTGGATACACCTCTCCCAATGGGCCACCAAATCTTTGCCCCCCATATTTTCGCTAAAGCGATGATACACCAGATTTACCTTATTCTGATAAGATTCCACAATCTTATCCAATCTTTCAGGACTTGCATCATCACCTATATATAACACGAACTCATCTTTATGGGCCTGAACTGCAATTGAGTCGAGCGTTTCCTTAAGGAAACGCCCCTTGTAGGCAGGAATAACAATTGCCAATTTCTTTATTTGCTCCACTTTACAAAGACTGCATATCGTTCAACTTCTTGTAATATCCATTCAAGGCTATCAGTTCATCGTGAGTTCCTCTTTCTACGATATCGCCTTCATAAAGTACACAAATTTCATCGGCATTCTTAATGGTACTCAATCTATGTGCGATAGCGATAGTAGTACGCGATTTCATCAAACGCTCCAACGCTTCCTGAACCAAACGCTCGGACTCTGTGTCAAGAGCCGAAGTAGCCTCATCTAATATAAGGATAGGAGGATTTTTCAAAATTGCACGGGCTATACTGACACGCTGACGCTGACCACCGGACAAACGCCCTCCACGATCACCAATCATCGTGTCATATCCTTTTTCCGTTTCCATAATGAAATCATGTGCATTCGCTATCTTGGCAGCTTCTATTACTTGCTCCATAGTGGCATTCTCTACACCAAAAGTAATATTGTTATAGAAGGTGTCATTAAACAGAATAGCTTCCTGATTTACATTACCAATCAGAGAACGTAAACTGTGGATGGATACATCTTTCACATTTTTGCCGTCAATCAGCAATGCACCCTCCGATACATCGTGATAACGCGGTACCAAGTCCACTAAAGTAGACTTTCCGGAACCGGACTGGCCCACCAGTGCAATCGTTTTTCCTTTAGGAACAGTCAGATTGATATGGTTCAAGACCGGACGCCCTTCTACATAGCTGAAACTTACATTTTTAAACTCTAACTTATCTGTGAAAGCGTCCAATGGCAAAGGCTGCTCCGGCTCTACGATATGATTTTCCGCTTTCAATATCATATCAATTCGCTCCATACTGGCCAATCCCTGCGGAATATTATAAAATGCTCTTGAAAATTCTTTCAAAGGATTGATGATACTATAAAGGATAATCAGATAAAATATGAAAGTAGCCGCATCCATCGGAGCATAGTTTGTATTTAAGATTAAAGCACCGCCAAACAACAGCACGGTCACAATCACACAAGTGCCTAAAAACTCACTCATGGGGTGGGCTGAACTTTGCCGGATAATCATCTCGTTCATTGCATCGCGGAAGTCATTGTTTGTTTTAGAGAACCGGGCAGACATTTTGCTTTCGGCTATAAACGCTTTGATAACCCTTAAACCTCCTAATGTTTCATCCAATTGGGACATAATATCTCCCCATTGCGCCTGTGCTGTAGAGGACTGTCTTTTCAGCTTCCGGCTGACAACCCCCATTATCCAACCTGTCAGAGGTAAAATAAAGATAACAAAAAGCGTCATTTGCCAACTTACCGAAAACAGAGTGACAAAACAAACCAAAAGAGCGATAGGATTACGGATAAGCATATCGATGGAACTGGTCAACGAGTTCTCCACCACCGTAACATCCGCACTCATACGGGCTATGATATCTCCTTTACGTTCTTCTGAGAAAAAACTCAAAGGAAGACTTAACACTTTATTATAAACCTGAATACGGATATCCCGGACAATACCTGTACGCAAAGGTACCATGACAGCCGCAGAAGCAAAATAACCGGCAGTTTTCAACATAGTCATAAAGATAAGTATTCCTCCCATCATGGCAAGTGTATAGAACGCACCATTTGTAGCCACAAAATTGCTCACAAAGTAATAGGCATTATTTATGAGTACATCCTTATCCAAATTATGAATATCCATAGGAATGTACTCATAAGACTTGGTATCAATTTTGAACAGAATGTTCAAAATTGGCACAATCGCCATGAACGAAAACACATTAAGCCATTGCGACAGAAAGTTCAGTATCAATGCCCATGTCAAATATTTGCGGTATGGAAGAATATACCGCTTCAACAAACTAAAGAACTGTTTCAGCATAATTATCAATTATATATAATGCCGCAAAGGTAACAAAAAAGAAATAATCACCCAAGATTACCCCACTTTATCCCCTAATATTTGTTCATACACGGCAAGCCTTCTTTCCTGCATCTGTCCGGGGTTATATACTTGCCGCAAACTGTCTTCCGCATGGGTAACCAACTGTCTCTGCAACTGCGGATTACTTGACAAGGCTATGACAGCTTCTGCAAATCCGGCAGGGTCATCAACAATCAAGCAATCTTCACCATCCTTAAAATCAATGCCTTCCACACCCTTTGCCGTCGTTACAAAAGGTACTTTTGACAATACAGCATCTAATATTTTCATACGCATACCACTACCGATACGTATTGGAACAACAGCAACACTGCCTTTTAAAAAAGAGCCCAGATCTTCCACATAGCCTGCCAGCTTCAATTCCGGGTATTCGGACTGCAAACGATTGATACACTCTCCACGCCATTTACCAATTACTTGCAATGTAAACGAAAAATGACGTTTACGCAGATGCGGAATCACTTCGTGACAGAACCATGCCACGGCATCCAGATTGGGAAAATGATCCTCACTTCCCACAAAAGTCAGGCGTCCGCTTTGGACCGGAACAAAAGGCTGTTCCAGCCTGTCACCCACTTGCACCACAGCCGGAGAAGTGTAGATATGGTCTTTCCGTCCTATGAAGTCCTCCATAATTTTACGGTCTACTTCAGTCAGAACAATAACATCTTTATATTTCAATAATGCACTGCGCTCAAAATCCTTTGCTATATGAAACAACATCCTGTCACCGGCAGTCTGTTCCCTGAACAAAGTAATCTCCTTTTCATTACGGATGTAGCGGAGTTCATGATGCACAAAAATAGTCTGTACATTTTCAGGCAACAAGAATCCCAATGACAACAGTTCATAAAACTCTACTTGAATAATATCAAAACCTGAATGAGCCACCTGAGAAACATACTCCACATACCCCTGGTCTAGCGGCTGGAAACAAGAGCTGAACAAAGTACTCTTTCCCCGTACTAAATCCACAACTTCGCCCGTTTCATCCGTCCATATCTGTTGCCGGTTCATTTTACGGGTTACAGACGCATGTATCTTTTGCAGCCATTTATAATAAAAAGGATGTTTAATTTTGGGTAATCTGACAGTTTTAGTTTTAGGAGTATAAATAAAGAAATCCACATTATCCCAAATTTTCTTCAATGACTCTACATCTTGCATACGTCTCCCTGTTTCAGGATAAAGCAATACAGATACGGCCATCTTATGACGCAGATATTCCACCATATTAAAGAAAGCTTGATTACCGCCCGAATCCAGCGGATAAGGAATGTACGGAATAATAAAAAGAATTTTCTTTCTCATACTAATTGAATTTAAACAATAGTCTAATGTCTAATTTAATTTTTAGTTTAATACAGCAAATGCTATGTAGTGTATAATGCAAAGATACAAGAAAGACTGCATACTAAAATGTTAATTATCGTTTCTTTTTAAAAGTTCAACAAAATTCCTGTTTTTTGAAAAAAAAACAAAGAAGCAACTTGTTTATTTACCTGTATAACATTACATTTGTAGAAATAAAACAAGAACTAACTTAACAATAAAGCATGAATGCACTTCCCTTGGTCAGTGTAGTGGTACCTAATTATAATTATAAACGATACCTCAATCTACGAATTCAGAGTATTCTGCAACAGACCTATCAGAATATCGAACTGATTTTACTTGATGATGCCTCAACAGACGGTAGCGAAGAGGTATTATCGGACTATCAAGACCATGCCAAAGTGAGCCATATTCTATTAAACGAACACAACACCGGAAATCCATTTAAACAATGGTTTAAAGGCATGCAATTAGCCAAAGGAAAATATATATGGATAGCCGAAGCCGATGACTTGTGTGAGCTTACTTTTTTAGAGAAAGTAGTTCCTTTAATGGAGAAATACCAACAAGCCGCCGTATGCTTTGCCGGTTCCAAGTATATTGATAAAGACGGTAATGTGCTGAGTTACGACATGAACAAATGGAAATCTGCCATACCTCCATACGCCGTATTCAATGGGAAGACTTATGCCGAACATAACCTTTACTGGCGCAGCTATATAGCCAATGCAAGCTCGGCCATTTTCAGAAAAAGCATGGTAAATGCCCAAAATATGGAACAATGCCTGCAAATGCGCTACAGCGGCGACTGGCTGTTCTGGTTTTATATGGCAATGCAAGGAGACATTATAGAAAGATATGAAGTACTGAACTACTTCAGACAACATAACCAGAAAGTTACCGTCAAAGCTGAAAACAACGGAGGGGGTAAGAGCGAAGATATTGAGATAGTACGCATTATGGAACAACACCTTACCCACCTGAGCAGATACAAACGGTGCATACGAAGGGGAATGCTTTACAACCGCATTGCCAAACTAAGCACAACAGACCGGGTAAAACTGCAATTATGGGAACTCCTCCGGCAGAAATTAAACGGAACGCGGAAAGACGGACGTCTGGAGCGCCTCAACCGGATAGCACGGCTATTCTGTCCTTTTGTTCTGACTATGAAAAGAGACCGCCTTACTCCTTCCCGAGAAATAGGATAAGAAACGGAAACTGCTTGCCCATATTTTCGGGCGGACTCACATGTCTGCCCCTAAAGTGAACAAATTGGCAGCCAATTTTACTTTTGGCATACCCTCTTTTGATATTTCTAAAATTCTGTTTACCTTTGTTGTCAATCATCCGGATTGATTCAAACAAATGCAAACTTTACTAAAACAAATGAAATATCTCCGTTCACTCATGCAGCAATCTGTAACAGCATGTAAGAATCAGGCTAAGCTTATCCAACAGTTTACTCTTTCTTTACTTTACTTATTAATCATACATATAGTTGCTTTACTTTTTTTCTTCCTGTTCCGGCTTGTCCTGTTCACCTCAATAGATTATCAGTTTCCTCCCGATATACAAAACAACTTTCTCATGCAAGCCACTGCATTTATAAAAGGGCTATGGTTTGACAATGTTATAGCTTGCTACATATTGCTGTTACCATTAGTCATTTTATGGATAACTGCTCTCTGCAACTATCACTCCAAGTGGGTATTCAGATTTATCTCTATCTTTTTCATTCTATTTTATTCTATTTTATTCACTGTCGTTCATTATTTCGGCAGCCAACATCCCTTATTTCTCCTATTTTTTTAAGACAATCAATTCTTCCATTTACAATTGGTTCGGATATGGAGCCACTACTGCCGGAATGGTATTGGGTGAGACATCGTTCTATTTCCCTATTTTTCTAGGACTGATATCTATTCTTCTGCTGTCAGGAAGTGTACTACGGTTATCTTCTTATTTCTATCATCTCATCAATTCGAAATCTACTTCCATCAGCCCGATAAACCGCCTATGTATATTCGCCGCCGGTGCTGTTTGTATAGGACTTTGTCTATTCGGAATACGGGGACGCATGGGATATAACCCCATCAGGGTAAGTCAAGCATACTATTGTACCGATCCATTCCTGAATCAGCTAGGGGTTAATCCTGTCTTTAATCTACTTACCAGCACACTGGATGATAACCGTAAGGAAAACCGCTATCTTCACCTGATGCCGGAACAGGAGGCAATAACCAATATGCAAAGTATATTGCAAAGAAAAGGAATAGAAGGCATCTCCCCCATTGCACGTGAAGTGAAATGCGCAGCCGTCCCTACACAAAAGAATGTTGTTCTTATTTTCATGGAATCGATGTCGGCCAACTTGATGGAGCATTTCGGATCTACCAAAAAACTGACTCCTTTCCTAGACAGCCTTTATCTGGAATCTCTCAGTTTTGACCATTTTTATTCAGCGGGCATACATACCAACCACGGAATGTATGCCACCCTCTACTCTTTCCCTGCCATCATGAAAAGGAATGCCATGAAAGGAGCAGTGGTACCTGTCTATTCGGGATTGCCCACCGTATTAAAGGATAATGGCTATCGGAACCTATTCTTCATGACGCACGAATCACAATACGATAATATGAACGCTTTTCTCCGCACTAACGGATTTGATGAAATATATGCACAAGAAAACTACCCAAAGGATAAAGTCGTTAACAGCTTTGGTGTACAAGACGATTTCCTATATCAATATGCCTTGCCCATTCTGAACAAAAGAGCAGAAGAAAGACAACCTTTCTTTACCGTATTGCTTTCTATCAGCAACCATCCCTCGTATGTGATACCTGACTATTTCAAACCACACAGCACAAAGCTTGAAGATCAGATTGTGGAATACGCGGACTGGGCCATCCGGCAATTCATGCAAGAAGCACGCAAACAACCTTGGTTTGAAAATACAATCTTTGTTTTGCTGGGTGACCATGGGAAATTGGTAGGAAGTCCGGACTGTGAAATACCACAATCCTACAACCATGTCCCACTAATGATTTACGGAAAAGGCATCAAGCCCGAAATCAGACAAGAGCCGGGCGGCCAGACTGATGTGGCACCGACTTTACTCGGACTGCTGAACATGAGTTATACCCAAAACGACTTCGGCATAAATTTGTTAACAGAACAACGCCCGTATGTCTATTTCTCCGCCGATAATTTGATAGCGGCTACAGATACAACCCACCTATATATTTATTCTCCACATGACCGGCAGGAATTCAAATATAAGAAGCAAGGAAATGCCTTGCAACTTGTAACAGGGGAGGACAGTACATTCTACGTGATGAAAAAATACTGTTTCTCCACATTGCAGAGTGCGGAGTATCTGGTAAAAGAGCACAAGACTGTCAATAAAGCTACCGGACAATAAGGTGGGACGGGTTTCACCGCCTTGCCTTCCTTAACGGTCATACCCCAACTTCTCCTCGTTATAATCAGAGGCTATGTAGGTAGGACGGCCTTTGGTCTCCTTGAAAATGCGCCCCACGTACTCTCCTATAATTCCCAAAGAGAAAAGCTGGATGCCACCTAAAAAGAGCATGACAATGATCAAAGTGGGGAAGCCGGCCGTTTCATCACCATAAAGCACGGTCTTTATCAGAAAATAAATGGCATAAATAAAACTGGAGATTGAACAGAGCACTCCGCATACCGTGGCGATGCGCAAAGGGGCGATAGAGAAAGAGGTTATCCCTTCGACAGCCAGATTCAACAGCTTGAGAAAGTTCCAGGAGGAATGGCCCATCAGCCTGTCTCCGCGATCAAATTCAATGCTTTTCTTCTGATAGCCTATCCAGCAAAACAATCCTTTTGTATAACGCTCGCATTCGCGCAGACGACGCAACGTGAGCACACAACGACGGTCCAGAAGTCTGAAATCGCCCACATTGGGCAAAATATCAATACGGCTCATCCGCTGAAGTATACCATAAAAAGCCAGAGAGAACTGACGACGCAACCAGCTTTCCTCGCCACGGGTACGCCGTTTGGCATAAATGTCATCATATCCTTCTTCCCAATATTCCAGCATCTGGTCTACCAGTTCCGGAGGGTCCTGCAAATCAGCATCCATCACAACGCAGCAATCGCCGGTGGCGTAATCAAAACCCGCCAGCATGGCTACCTCTTTACCAAAGTTACGCGAAAGGTTGACATAATTCACCCGCTTGTCCTGCTGCCTCAGCCGGCGGAGGCATTCCAGCGTAGTGTCGCTGCTGCCATCATTGACAAACAGGATTTCCCACTCATAAACGGCATTGCGGTTGACAAGCTCTATCAAACGTTGATACAGAGTGGGCAGCATCGCTTCCTCATTATATACCGGAATCAAAAGAGTCACTTTCTTCATATCATTCTTCACTATCATAAAGACTCCTCAAAGATATTACTTTTGTTTGAAAACAAACCTCACTAATAAAAAATTTACCGGAATGGCAATGAGAAACACTGGGATGGGAGCCAACGGACGGGAAAAACCCAACCGCAGAAAGAGATTCAACAATCCGATATGTATCAGATAATTTGTCAGATGTGCCCCCCCGAAGCCAAAAGCTTTCTTCCAGGAAGGAGGCTGCCCGAAAGTAAAATAAGCCGTAAGATAAAAGTTGGCAACAAAACTCAGCACATATCCCAAGGTATAGGCTACATTGACCTGAATGAATTTTTGCAAGACAAAATAAATGCCATAGTGCAGCCCTGTAGCAAAAAGGCCTACCATTACAAATCGCAGGAACTCGGGTATCTGTTTCAGTTTATTCATTTTCATTGATTTAAAATGCAAAGTTAGGTATTACTAAAGAATTATTCGTACTTTTGCGACAGTAAATATAAAAGACCGAAAAATATATGTCAGACAAGAAAAAAGCATTTTGGTTCATAGCCTTACTAAGCACACTTGTAATAATCCCCTTTTTGGGAGAAACTATTTTTTACTCTAAAGGGGAACCGCGCGAAGCAATTGTGGCATACTCGATGTTGGAAAGCGGCAACTGGATATTGCCTTTGAACTACGGAACAGACATCGCCTATAAACCTCCTTTCCTGTATTGGTCTATTGCAGCTATTTCCGCCATTTTCGGAGGGGTGAGCGAATTCTCGTCCCGTCTGCCGTCCGCTATCGCTTTTCTAGCTATGCAGTTCGTGTTTTTCGGATTCGTAGCCCGCTATAAGGATACAAAGACAGCACTCATTACCTCCCTTTTACTGCTCACTTCATTCGAAGTGCACCGGGCGGCGGTGGCTTGCAGGCTGGATATGCTACAGGTTTCCTTCATCGTCATCTCACTTTGCTTACTATTTCGCTGGGACGAAAAAGGCTGCAAGGGAATACCTTGGACGGCTGTCGTGCTGATGGCATGCGGCACGCTGACCAAAGGACCTGTGGGTTCTATATTCCCCTGTATGTGTATCGGTATTTACCAGCTGATACGGGGACGCTCATTCGGCAAGACTTTCCTTTCCTTATTCGGAATCGGGCTGCTTTCCCTTATTCCATTGGGAATCTGGTTTTATGCGGCCTGGCTACAGGGAGGACAGCCGTTTATGGACCTGATGCTGGAGGAAAACACCGGACGCTTTGTCGGCAAAATGTCATACCCGTCGCATCACAACCCTTTATGGTATAACTTCCTGACCATTATATGGGGGTGGACACCTTGGACATTGGTCTTGCTTATCTCACTATTCGGACTGAAATGGAATGAAATGCACCTGCTGCCCGCAGGAAACTCTTTCACCGGACGCATCAGGAAGGTTTGGGATAACATCCGCTCACAATCCCCCATACAGCTGTTTATCTGGATAGTGATTATCGCTATTTTTGTCTTCTATTGTATTCCTAAAAGCAAACGCAGCGTCTATTTATTGCCTATCTATCCATTTATGGCTGTACTGATTGCCCAGTATCTGGAGGCGTTAATGCAAAAAGGGGCGAAAGTGTTCAAAATATCGGCTTATATCTTCGCCTCGCTCTGTTTGTTACTCACCGTGGTGTTTTTTGCTGTACGCTGTCAGATGATACCGGACAGCATATGGGGCAACGGACGTCATGCTGCCGAAAACATAGCGTTTATGCAAGCTTTGGAAAGCACGTCCTTTTCTATTTCCAAATGGCTGATTATAGTATTGCCGGTAGTGGCTGCCATCTGTACATTAAGGCTGGTTATCAAAAAAAGTAGTACGGGGTCACTCCTCTATGGAATCACCGGTTGTGTTCTTTGCCTGTTTGTCGCTTTAGACGGGGTATATCAGCCAACAATACTAGCTGTAAAATCCGATAAGCATCTGGCAGAGGATATCAGAAAACAGGTGCCTGAAGGAGTCGTTTATTCATATACAGACAGAATGATACGGTTTTATTGTACAAATTATTATATGAATAACCAAATGCGGAATTTCACACTGGAAAATCCGCAAGAAGGGTATGTCATACTTTCTGCAAATGCACAAGAGGAGTTTTTAAAGAATTACAATGCAAAGTATCAGCTGGAAGAGGTCTTCCATACAGATTACAGAAGTTGCGACTTACGCAATACGGTAATCATGTACAAGTTCAACGAGAAACGGAAATAGTTATATCCGGCAGATTCTGCACCGATTGGGACGCGGACTATATGAATCAGTATGGAATTCATATAGTCCGCGTCCAAGTTTTACTATCTGTTCCCTAAATCATCATAAACGGTTTGCAATATCGCCTTACCCTTATCCAGACGGGATTCGTCAGCTTCAGGCTCATCAAAAAGAATACTGCCGGAATTATTATCAAACACCGTCACCCCTGTACTGTCTCTGAATGAGAACCCATTATTGAAACTATAAAAGGCAAAAGGATACTTATAATCACTTCCCAATACATTACGGCTAAACGTAAATGCAGTATGTTCCAGCCCAAGCTGCCCCAACAAAGTGGCTGCCAAATCGGTCTGATTCATAATCTTGTCCACCTGCATAGGCTGTTTTACCGCTCCACCTAACCATAACAAGGGAATATGATAAAAACGAGGCATCGCATTAGACCCCTCACGCGGGTAATAGAAACCATGATCGGGAAGGCAGATAACTAAAAGATCTTTCCATGCGGGAGTCTGCTTCAACCGGTCAACAAACTTACCCAGACATTCATCTGTATAAGCAAAGGCATTGGGAATTTTATCTTCCAGCCGGTGATAAGGAACTTCGAAAGGTTCATGACTGCTAAGTGTCAGAAACGCAGTATGCCAAGGCCCTTCTTCCTTCCGGTTTCTTAACTGATTATATAAATATTCAAAAGTAATATCATCATTCACTCCCCAGGCATTACTGGTCTGTTCGGCCAATGAAAAATCTGTATTGGCTGTAAGACGCTGATAACCGGTACTCAGCAGATAACTCTTCATATTGGTAAAGTTGATATCACCTCCATACAGGAAATCTGTTTTATAACCCGCCTTGGACAATCCTTCAGCTATAGCAGGCAGCGTACGGCTCTTGGCAGGAATTTTCATTACCGATGCCGTAGGCAATCCAAGGTAACCGCTGAAAGTACAGACTGTTCCACGGTCGGTACGGAAACTATTGGCATAACAGTTTGTAAAAAAGATCCCTTCCTTTGACAGACGGTTAAAGTGGGGTGTCACATCAGGAAGACCGCCTAAAGGTTCTACAAAAGCACCTCCAAAACCTTCCATCAAAATAATAAGAATATTGGGACGCTTGGTATTCAGGACTTGAATAATACTATCCCCATCTGTTGTAGGATAAAGTCCGTCAAACAATGCAGCCCGCTTCTCTTCATCAAAGAAATTGAACTCTGATGCAAAATCCTGGGATTTACCCATAGAAGACAACAAACTGAAATCGGGATTGACCGCCGAATGATTCAAGAAAGGTTCGTTGCTGAAATATACTTGCCCTATATTAGAAGTGGATTCCGTTACACCACCACGTATAATGATGAAAAGCACACCTCCTAATAACAGCATTCCCGCAGTTCCCGCTATCCGTTTCCGGGTGGCGGTCAAAACGGAAGGCGTGATTTTCAGCAAGACCCAACTATTCAGGGCTATGAGTAACAAGATGGCAAGAACCCTCAGCAAGATAAATCCGACGGAAACACTCGCCAAAGCTTCCTTCGGTGAATCGATATAAAGAAAAACAGATGCGTCCAGTTTAAATCCCCAGAATGTGTATAATGCCATATCTACCACAAAAATGATAGAAATAAGCGCGGCAGCCAAAATATAATACCCGTAAAGTATTTTTTTCAAAGGGAATTTCCTAAACCAAATACTTATCAGTACCAACAAGAATGGAAATGCAGTAAGATATCCCGCCGTAGCAGCATCAAGACTGGCGCCATGAACCATTACCTGCATATAATCGGCAAACCCGAATCCTTTTTCAATGGAACCATTATAGAGCATGAATAATGGTTTCTGTAGAATAAATATCAGTAAGACCGTAAAAAAGTACAAGCTGATATAAGCAATCCTCTTTTTCATATCTTCAGTTCTTTATTATTTCCGTCCGAAATCAGCCGGGACCTCTCCCCATCGGTCGGTTTCCCACTTCAATAAAGGTGTGGTATATTTATTTTCTTTCAGCCAAATTTCGGCCCGTTCTATCATTTGAAAAAGTTTCTCCGTCTGAGGAGTCCGCTCTAGTTTAGTTTTACATTTCTTCTGTTTCACCCAGCTCAACGCATTACGGCTGTCCGAGTAAACAGGCATACTGATATTCTTCTGCTTCATCAATGCCAAGGCATGGACAATGGCAAGAAACTCTCCAATATTATTCGTTCCATAAACAGGACCGAAATGAAAAACCTCCTGTCCCGTAAGCAAATAAACGCCCCGATATTCCATCGGTCCGGGATTTCCACTGCAAGCGGCATCCACAGCCAGGCAGTTCATATCAAAGTTCTCGGGAAGTTGTTTAGGAGTATCTTCTTTTTTAACAGCATTCTTGCCTATATAATGAAAAGCGGAAGAAGCCAAGGCGTGTTCCGCCTCCTCTTTGGTCTCGAATGACTTGTATTGTGCGCCATCATAACCTTTTATCTGTAGCTGGCAGTCAGTCCAGGAGTCATAAACTCCCGGATTGACACCTTTCCATACTACATAATATTTCTGTTTCTTTGCCATTTACATACGTTCAGGCACTTCAATACCCAGCAAGCCCATTGCTGTCTTCACAATCTTGCCCACATTGGCACTCAATGCCAGACGGAAGACTTTCAACGCTTCGTTTTCTTCACGCAGAATACTGAAATCATGATAGAACTGGTTGTATTCTTTCACCAAATCGTATGCATAGTTTGCTATAATGGAAGGATTATAGTCTGAGCCTGCCTGCTTGACAACCGATTTAAAATCAGCCAGCATCTGAATCAAACCTTCTTCTTTTGCGCTCAGTTCCAAACCTGCTGGAATGATTTCGGGAATAACGATACCTGCTTCAGCCGCTTTGCGTAATACAGACTGGATACGGGCATACGTATACTGAATGAAAGGTCCTGTATTGCCATTGAAATCTATCGATTCTTTCGGGTTGAAAGTCATATTCTTACGTGCGTCCACCTTCAGGATAAAATATTTCAAAGCACCCAAACCAACAATACGGGCAATATTGTCGGCTTCTTCTTGGGTCAGACCGTCCAATTTACCTAATTCAGCAGAAGTTTCCTTAGCAGTTTCAATCATTGCTTCCATCAAATCATCCGCATCCACTACTGTACCTTCACGACTTTTCATTTTGCCCTCGGGCAGCTCTACCATACCGTATGAGAAATGAACCAATCCTTTGCCCCATTCAAAACCCAATTTGTCGAGCAAGATAGAAAGTACCTGGAAATGATAGTTTTGTTCATTACCCACTACATAAATCATCTTGTTGATGGGGTAATCCTGAAAACGTAATTTGGCAGTACCGATATCCTGGGTCATATAAACAGAAGTACCGTCACCGCGAAGAAGCAACTTATGGTCCAGTCCTTCGGCAGTCAAATCAGCCCATACAGAGTTATCCTCTTTCCGGTAGAAGAAACCTTTTTCCAGTCCTTCCATCACTTTCTCCTTACCTTCCAGATAGGTATTCGATTCATAATAAATTTTATCGAAACTAACTCCCATCATCTTATACGTTTCATCGAATCCGGCATATACCCAGTCATTCATCTTCTTCCACAAGGCACGGATCTCAGGGTCATTCGCCTCCCACTTACGGAGCATCTCGCGAGCTTCCAGCATCAGAGGAGAGTTTGCCTCTGCCTTAGCCTTAGCTTCTTCTTCATTCAAGCCTTCAGCCTGGTACTGAGCTGTCAGTTCCTTTACCTCAGCCTTGTAATGCTTGTCAAAAGCTACATAATAGTCACCAATCAAATGGTCCCCCTTCTTACCCGATGATTCAGGTGTTTCACCGTTACCATATTTCAACCAGGCCAGCATGGACTTACAGATATGGATACCACGGTCATTCACAATATTGGTCTTGACCACCTTATTGCCATTTGCCGCCATGACATTTGCCAAGGCATTTCCCAACAGGTTATTACGGACGTGCCCCAGATGAAGCGGCTTGTTTGTATTGGGAGAAGAATACTCAATCATCACCAACGGAGAGTTTTCCGTAGCCTTTTCAATACCGTATTCGGGAGCAGCCTGAATAGAATTCAAAAGTTCAATCCAACAATCCGAAGCAATTGTCAAATTAAGAAAGCCCTTCACTGCATTGTAGGCTGAAACCAATTCGGGAGCATGCTCTTTCAGGTATCCGCCTATTTCCTGTGCGGTCTGTTCAGGCCCCTTCTTAGACATTTTCAGAAAAGGGAAAACAACCAAAGTAAGATGTCCTTCAAACTCTTTCTTAGTCTTTTGCAGTTGTACCATTTTTCCGGGTACATCCTGTCCGTACAACGTTTTGATAGCGCTGATAATGGACGTGGTGAGTTTTTCTTCTATATTCATAATATGTACGTACACTTATTTGTTATTGGATTGCAAAGATAGACATTTTAGGCGAAATCCTTCCTATCTTACCTTAATTTACTATATCTCCTCTCTGCAAACGATACTTTTCCGACTGAAAAACGAATAGCCCACAAACGAATAAACATACAACAAGCAATAAAATATGTCTAAAAAATATTTTTATTCATTTTGATATTCAAGTAGATTTACTGTTGAAATCAAATTAAACAAATCAATACACAGGAATGCGATAAACAAATAGATTTGATCTATCCGCCCAATATTTAAATAAGACAATTCCTATTTTAACTACGTTAATAAAATTCCGTATAGTTTTGACTTTCAACAGGTTCACCAT
>CDZG01034328.1_pt1 | contig 15748 bp, 10 predicted proteins | sample 557741 | NCBI WGS metagenome assembly CDZG01 (sample SAMEA3182086, study PRJEB8094) | gut metagenome | biome: human; feature: gut; material: Stool; isolation source: human stools | place: Canada | collected 2013-01-21
GCTTCAAAGCCTCCGGCCTATCCTACACATCAATTACCCAAATTCAATGTTAAGCTATAGTAAAGGTTCACGGGGTCTTTTCGTCCCATCGCGGGTAATCGGCATCTTCACCGATACTACAATTTCACTGAGCTCACGGTTGAGACAGTGTCCAGATCATTACACCATTCGTGCAGGTCGGAACTTACCCGACAAGGAATTTCGCTACCTTAGGACCGTTATAGTTACGGCCGCCGTTTACTGGGGCTTCAATTCAATGCTTCTCTTGCGATGACATCTCCTCTTAACCTTCCAGCACCGGGCAGGTGTCAGGCTGTATACTTCATCTTTCAATTTTGCACAGCCCTGTGTTTTTGTTAAACAGTTGCCTGGACCGATTCTCTGCGCCCCACCTTACAGTGGGGACCCTTTATCCCGAAGTTACAGGGTCAATTTGCCTAGTTCCTTAACCGTGAATCACTCAAGCGCCTTAGTATATTCAACCCGACTACGTGTGTCCGTTTGCGGTACGGGTACCTTAAAGATTAAGTTTAGCGGATTTTCTTGGGAGTATGTTTACATGCACTATTGGATTGTTCCGAAGAACGCTCCATACTATCAGGTTCGACTCTCGGAGCGGATTTGCCTACCCCGATCAACATCTACACCCTTCAACGGACTATTCCGTCAGTCCGCGGCACTGTCACGCCTCCGTCTCCACGTCACTCTTTAAGGTAGTACAGGAATATTAACCTGTTCTGCCATCGGCCTCACCGTTCGGCTGAGCCTTAGGACCCGACTAACCCTGATCCGATTAGCGTTGATCAGGAAACCTTAGTCTTTCGGCGAGGGGGTTTCTCACCCCCTTTATCGTTACTTATACCTACATTTGCTTTTCCACACGCTCCAGCAAAGCTCACGCTTCACCTTCGACGCGGAGTGGAATGCTCCCCTACCGATGTATTAAACATCCCATAGCTTCGGTAAACCACTTATGCCCGATTATTATCCACGCCAAACTCCTCGACTAGTGAGCTGTTACGCACTCTTTAAATGAATGGCTGCTTCCAAGCCAACATCCTAGCTGTCTTAGCAATCTGACTTCGTTAGATCAACTTAGTGGTTATTTCGGGACCTTAGCTGATGGTCCGGATTGTTCTCCTTTAGGACATGGACCTTAGCACCCATGCCCTCACTCCTGATATAGAACTAATACGCATTCGGAGTTTGTCAAGACTTGATAGGCGGCGAAGCCCTCGCATCTTATCAGTCGCTCTACCTCATATTAGTATAAATCAAGGCTGCACCTAAATGCATTTCGGGGAGTACGAGCTATCTCCAAGTTTGATTAGCCTTTCACCCCCACCCTCAGCTCATCCGGAAGCTTTTCAACGCTTATCGGTTCGGTCCTCCAGACAGTGTTACCTGTCCTTCAACCTGGCCAAGGGTAGATCACTTGGTTTCGCGTCTACTCCTTCCGACTATCCGCCCTGTTCAGACTCGCTTTCGCTTCGGCTGCAGGTCTCAAGACCCTTAACCTTGCCGGAAAAAGTAACTCGTAGGTTCATTATGCAAAAGGCACGCCGTCACAGTTTACACTGCTCCGACCGCTTGTAGGCGCATGGTTTCAGGGACTATTTCACTCTTCTGTTCGAAGTGCTTTTCACCTTTCCTTCACAGTACTGGTTCGCTATCGGTCTCTCGGGAGTATTTAGCCTTACCGGATGGTCCCGGCAGATTCACGCAAGATTCCTCGTGTCCCGCGCTACTCAGGATACCACTAGGGTTAAGTTAGCTTCGTATACCGGGTTATCACCGTCTATGACTGAACTTTCCAGATCATTCTACTCACTAACTGTCGTCCCACGACGTGGTCCTACAACCCCATACATGCCGTAACACATATGGTTTGGGCTGTTCCCCGTTCGCTCGCCACTACTAGGGGAATCATTATTTATTTTCTCTTCCTACAGGTACTAAGATGTTTCAGTTCCCTGCGTTTGCCTCCTACTTAGTAGGATAATACCTCTTCAAGATATTGGGTTGTCCCATTCGGAAATCCGCGGATCAAAGGTCATTTGCACCTACCCGCGGCTTATCGCAGCTTATCACGTCCTTCATCGCCTCCGAGAGCCAAGGCATCCGCCATGCGCCCTTGCTTACTTTTAGTCTTACCTAGCCGTATGGCTCGATATATACTTTCAGCTTGTTATAACTTTACTTTTTTTGTACATCATGTCAAAGAACGTTTACCTCTAAAAGGTAGAGTGGAGAATAACGGATTCGAACCGTTGACCCCCTGCGTGCAAAGCAGGTGCTCTAGCCAGCTGAGCTAATCCCCCGAAGTAAGCAACCAACAGATTGCCAACTGCGTAGTCCCAGGCAGAGTTGAACTGCCGACCTCTACATTATCAGTGTAGCGCTCTAACCAACTGAGCTATAGGACTGTCGAGTTCAACCTCGCCTTGCGGCTCGGCTTCTTCTTTCTCATTTTATATGTTTAAATAAACAATTACTCGTAGTCCAAGAGGTTCTTATGGTAGCATGACTTAAAGAACCAACTTTTAAAATCTAATACTTGGCTTGCGCCTCATTATACTCTGAGCGTCGCTCCAGAAAGGAGGTGTTCCAGCCGCACCTTCCGGTACGGCTACCTTGTTACGACTTAGCCCCAATTACCAGTTTTACCCTAGGACGCTCCTTGCGGTTACGTACTTCAGGTACCCCCGGCTTTCATGGCTTGACGGGCGGTGTGTACAAGGCCCGGGAACGTATTCACCGCGCCGTGGCTGATGCGCGATTACTAGCGAATCCAGCTTCATGGAGTCGGGTTGCAGACTCCAATCCGAACTGAGAGAGGCTTTTGGGATTAGCATCACATCGCTGTGTAGCTGCCTTCTGTACCCCCCATTGTAACACGTGTGTAGCCCCGGACGTAAGGGCCGTGCTGATTTGACGTCATCCCCACCTTCCTCACATCTTACGACGGCAGTCTCTCTAGAGTCCTCAGCATGACCTGTTAGTAACTAAAGATAAGGGTTGCGCTCGTTATGGCACTTAAGCCGACACCTCACGGCACGAGCTGACGACAACCATGCAGCACCTTCACAACTGCCCGAAGGAAGATCTGTTTCCAAATCCGTCAGTTGCAATTTAAGCCCGGGTAAGGTTCCTCGCGTATCATCGAATTAAACCACATGTTCCTCCGCTTGTGCGGGCCCCCGTCAATTCCTTTGAGTTTCACCGTTGCCGGCGTACTCCCCAGGTGGAATACTTAATGCTTTCGCTTGGCCGCTTGCCGTATATCGCAAACAGCGAGTATTCATCGTTTACTGTGTGGACTACCAGGGTATCTAATCCTGTTTGATACCCACACTTTCGAGCATCAGCGTCAGTTACAGTCCAGTAAGCTGCCTTCGCAATCGGAGTTCTTCGTGATATCTAAGCATTTCACCGCTACACCACGAATTCCGCCTACCTCTGCTGCACTCAAGACTACCAGTATCAACTGCAATTTTACGGTTGAGCCGCAAACTTTCACAACTGACTTAATAATCCGCCTACGCTCCCTTTAAACCCAATAAATCCGGATAACGCTCGGATCCTCCGTATTACCGCGGCTGCTGGCACGGAGTTAGCCGATCCTTATTCGTATGGTACATACAAAACAGTATACATACTGCACTTTATTCCCATATAAAAGAAGTTTACAACCCATAGGGCAGTCATCCTTCACGCTACTTGGCTGGTTCAGACTCTCGTCCATTGACCAATATTCCTCACTGCTGCCTCCCGTAGGAGTTTGGACCGTGTCTCAGTTCCAATGTGGGGGACCTTCCTCTCAGAACCCCTATCCATCGATGTCTTGGTGGGCCGTTACCCCGCCAACAAACTAATGGAACGCATCCCCATCGATTATCGAAATTCTTTAATAACAAGAAGATGCCTTCTCGTTATGCTATCCAGTATTAATCTTTCTTTCGAAAGGCTATCCCGGAATAATCGGCAGGTTGGATACGTGTTACTCACCCGTGCGCCGGTCGCCATCAGTCTATTGCTAGACCATGCTGCCCCTCGACTTGCATGTGTTAAGCCTGTAGCTAGCGTTCATCCTGAGCCAGGATCAAACTCTTCATTGTAAAAGTATTGTTATTACCGGTATCGCTACCGGTGATTTTGCTCTGTTCAGGACGCTCGGTTTATTAAAAGTTTTCAAATTACCTATATATATAAGTTACTTGACGGTTCTTTCTTTATACCCAAGATTACTCATTTTATTGAGTACTCTTGCTCTTGTACTACTTGTATTGTTTATGTAAATTATTCAAAGATCGCTTCTTCTTGAATCGCTTTTTCTTTTCAGAAAGCGGATGCAAAGGTAAGAACTTTTAAGCATATCCTCCAAATATTTTCGGAAGTTTTTTTTCTTTTTTCTTTTTCTCGTCGTCTCTCTTTGCGAAAGGGAGATAAAAGAGGAAAGAAAAAGAAGTTCTTAACAACACCGGTTTCTTAATCAGTAAATCAATCAGCGATTGCATTCCTATCGGAAAGCGGGTGCAAAGGTAAGAACTTTACCACATAACTTCCAAATGTTTTCAGAAGTTTTTTTCTTTTTTCTTTTCGACTGCCGTATTCTTGGTTGGAATAAACACAAAAGAAGAGAAATTTGCTGGAGTTCTGTATCCGTTTCTGTCAGAATGTCAATTGCAAGGCTTACCGTCTCTTGGAAAGCGGGTGCAAAAGTAGCGCATATATCTATTCAATCCAAATATATCAAGCATTTTTTCACAGGATTTCAAAAACTAATTCATAAAACACTGATTGATAAGGATGTTGTAGAACATATTTTTAAGAAGGAACGTGGACGGGCACGGAAGGGTACACATTATATATATACATACGCGCGAGGCAAGAGAAAAGGATACGAAGGAGATTCAAACATTGTTGCAGCCAGAGACTATACAAAGATAGTTCGGTACAAACTCGGTGTTAACTCGGTACAAATTCGGTTGAAGATATAGATTTAATAGTTTAAACCGAATTTGATACGGAGAAAAGAGATATTTAGCAAGGAGAAAACTGGAAGGAAGAGAAAAAAAAGAAAAGAAGAAAGAAACCAAAAAAGGAATAGAAGAAAATATGTAGAAAAAAAGAAAGTAACAGGAAAGGGAGAAGAAATAAGAAGAACAGAAGGCTTCTACCGATTATTTGTGATAGCTTTGCAAAAAGAAATAAAATACAAGGAACTATGGCAAAAATAAAAGAAGATATCTTCAGCGGATTTTCAGGGAAACTGGGAAATGTAATAGGATGCAAAGGAAAGAATGGATATTACCTCCGTACAAAACCCGAAAAATACAAAGATGCAAAAAGTAAAGGACAGATGAAACAACGAAGCAAGTTCATGTTAGCCAATGAACTTCTGAAAAATTTCACCCCACTGCTACGTATCGGATACCGAGATTGTGCGGGAAAACGTACGGGATTCACTGCTGCAATGTCATACGTCATGGCAAACGCTATAGAACAAACCCCGGAAGGAGCAAGTATTGATTACGAGAAGGTAAAGATAGCACAAGGCACTCTGACTACCGCAATGGAAGCCAATGTAAAATTGGAAAAAGGCAAGGCAATATTTACCTGGATAAACAACAGCGGCCGGGGCGATGCTCAGGAAGAGGACAACGTGATGACACTGGTGTATAACAAAATGACAAGACAAGCCGTCTATCATCTCCACACCGCACGACGCAGCGATAGCTATTGTGAGCTCCCGCTGCCTGAAGAATGGCTAAAAGAGAACCTCACAGTATATATAGCTTTCGAGAATGAAGAAAGAAAATGTGTATCAAACAGCGAATGTTTATGGAATGGAGTCTGTGAAAAGGAATAACACTCAATGCCAATCCCTTCATTGATAAGATAGAAATCAAGGAATACGATATAAAACGCCTCAATAAATAGACAAAAGAATCATCTATCAAAAATTAAAAGAGCCGCCACGGAACACCTTCCGGGCGGCTCTTCTTTCATAGAAGTAATGTAACAGAAAGAGAGTATAATACAGAGATTTAGTCTTGTCCTCCTCCCAATGCTTGGAACAGATTAATTAAGCTTTGTATTTCGGTAAAATGATTGGCTGTTTGCGACAGTTGCGCACTTAGCAAAGTCTGCCGGGCCGTAAGCACTTCCAGATAGGTAGTGTTGCCATGCTCCATCAGTAAAGAAGTGCTTTTCAGGGCAGTCTGCAGAGAAGCAACCTGTTTATCCAGCAGGAGCTTCTTCCCCTGGCTGGTCTGGTAAGCCGTCAAAGCATCGTTTACCTCACTGCCTGCATTAAGCAAGCTCTGCTGGAAGGCAAGTGCAGCCTCTTCCTGCCGTGCACGGGCAATGCGGTATTGAGCCATAACCTGCCCCCGATTGAAAAGTGGCTGCGTCAATGAACCTACAGCAGATGCCAGAAACTTGCCCGGATTGAGAATAATGCTTCCTGCCGAGTTCGTCCAACCAGCACTTCCACTTAAAGTAATGGAAGGATAGAAAGCGGAACGAGCCTGATTCGTACCATAGAATGCTGCTTCGAGTGAACGTTCGGCACTACGCACATCCGGTCGCCCGGAAAGCATCTGCACAGGAATACCTACCGAGAAGTCGGCGGGGAATTGCTGCTGCTGCTGCAAACTGCCACGTTCGTAGTGACGGGGTGTTTCGGCAAGCAAAAGGGCAAGACTGTTCTCGGTCTGACTGATCTGCTTCTGCAAGTCGAGCACAGAGCCTTGTACCTGATAGTAAGTAGCTTCCATCTGCGATACGGCCGATTCATTCGCCATTCCGGCGTTCATCAGGGCGCGGGTGGATGCCACGGTTTCTTTCCATGCCTCTTCTGTCTGCCGGGAGATGGCGAGTTGCTCGTCCAGCATCAACAGCGTATAGTAAGTATTAGCTATTCCTGCAATCAATTGGGTACGCACAGCCTGACGGTAGTCCTGGCTTTGGGCATACAATGCTTTCGACTGCTTCTTGGCATTGCGCATACGGCCGAAAACATCCAGTTCCCAACTGGCAGTAACGGGCAGTGAATAAGCCTGTGTAGCCTTATGCGTATCGAAACTGCTCACAGTGCCCTGCGGAGCAAGAGCAAAAGCAGGCAGGAAAGCAAGCTTGGCAGACATCAGCGTTGCCTGTGCCTCTTCTACGCGAAGCTCGGCAGACTGATAGTCGGTGTTATTCTGCAATCCCTGCTCGATGAGGGATTGCAAATGAGGATCGGTAAAGAGCTCCCGCCAATCCATATTACCCAGACTGGCAGTGTCTTCGGTCACTACCTCCCCACCATAAAGCTGGTCGGGGACAGAAGTAGTGGGCTCGTATTTGGTATAGATGCCACAACCGCTCAGCAGCAGGCCGGTGACAGCTAATGTGATGATTTGTTTTTTCATTCTTCAGTATCTTTAATATGTTTCCGGGAATTGATCTTATCAATAATGCACCATAGAATCAAGGCAATGCAATATGCCACCACCTGCTCTATCCAGAATATTTCACCTTGATACATCATTCCTCCTTTCATTTATTTACCACTTCGTTCAGCTTCACTCTTCTCCTTTTCAAGCAACACCTGCACGTCTGCTTCTTCTTCCATCGGCGGACGGATTTTCTCCTGCAGGAACTCAAAGATAATGTAGAACACAGGTACCACGAAGAGCAGAGCCAATGTTCCGACAAGCATACCGCCTACAACACCCGTACCCAGTGAACTGTTACCATTGGCACCTGCACCAGAAGAGAACATCAACGGAAGCATACCGAAGATCATCGTCAGCACCGTCATCAGGATAGGACGCAGACGGACTTGTGCGGCAGAGTAAGCAGACTCCACAATACCCATACCCTTACGGCGACGTTCTATGGCATATTCCGTAATCAGGATAGCCGTCTTGGCCAGCAGACCGATCAACATAATCACACCCGTTTGCAGGTAGATGTTGTTTTCAAGTCCGAGGAACTTGGCAAAGAGGAACGATCCCATCAATCCGAACGGAACGGAGAAGATAACGGCAAACGGTACCAGGAAACTCTCGTAAAGACATGCCAGAATCAGATAGATCAGGAATACACAAATGGCATAAATGAAAATCGTCTGTCCGCCACCGGTACTTGCTTCTTCACGAGCCATACCTCCGTATTCATATCCGTAGCCCGTAGGCAGAACCTGTTCAGCCACTTCTTCGATAGCCTTTTGCACTTCCCCCGAAGAGTAACCTTCGGCAGGGTTCACATTGGCTGCAATGGAGCTGTAGAGGTTGAAACGGTTGGTAGTTTCCGGCCCCAACACTTTCTTCAGTGTCACGAACTGGCTTACCGGAGCCATTTCTGCGCCATTGCGTACAAACATGTTGTCCAGTGACTGCTCGTCCAGGCGATACTCAGGTGAAGCCTGCATCATCACACGATACACTTTACCAAACTGGTTATAGTTGGAAATGTATGCACCACCACAGTAGCTGCCCAATGCATCGAGCACTGCACCCGGAGAAATTCCTGCACGCTTACATTTGGCTGCATCGACTTCTACCGATACCTGCGGGAAGTTAATGGCGTAAGCGGTATAAGCCATATCTACTTCGGGACGCTGGTTCAAGGCACCCAAATAGTCTATTACCGCCTGGTAGAACGTTGCCATATCGCCACCGGTCCTGTCCTGAAGGTTCAGCTCGATAGAGTTACCCATACCATAACCCGGAATCATACCCGGCTGGAAACTGAATACTTGTGCTTCCTTGATACCGTAGAACTGCCCATTGAGGCGGGCAACCACCGCATCCGAACTATGATCTTTCCCTTTCCGTTCACTCCAGTCCTTCAGACGGACAATAATGGTACCGTAAGAAGTTCCTTGGCCGGATATAAGTCCATAGCCTGCTACGCGGGCATAATGTTCTATTTCGGGCGTATCTTGAAGAATACTTTCAAGCTTATCCATTACCCTCGTTGTTTCATCGAGCGTGCTTCCCGGAGAGATGCTGACGTTCACCATGATGACGCCCTGGTCTTCCTGCGGAACAAGCCCTGTCTTAGTAGTACTCATCAGATAAACCAGCAATACAACAGCAGCTATCAATGAGGTCCACACCATCCAGCGGTGACGGATGAAGTACATCACACCTTTCTTATATTTACCCAGCACGGCATTGAATGAAGCATTGTAAGCTGCACGCACCCGGCCGTTGATACTCTTGGCGCTCTTGGTTCCGTCCGACGGGCGCATCATGATGGCACACAGAGCCGGACACAACGTCAGAGCCGAAATCATAGAGATACCTACGGCAGTTGCCATCGTGATACCAAACTGTGTATAGAACACACCGGAGGTTCCACCCATGAACGTCACAGGAATAAACACAGCCATGAACACACAGGTACAGGAAACGATAGCCATCGTTACATCTCCCATCGCATCTTTGGTAGCGAGATAAGCCGATTTATATCCGGCATCGAACTTGGATTGCACCGCTTCCACCACCACAATGGCATCATCCACCACCGTACCGATGGCAAGCACCAATGCAAACAGCGTCAGGATGTTGAGACTGAACCCGGCAGCCACCAGGCAGGCGAATGTACCCACCAGCGACACGATGATGGAGATGGACGGAATGAGCGTACTTTTGAGATCCTGCAAGAAGAAGTACACCACCAGAATAACCAGAAGGATAGCAATAATCAGTGTTTCCACCACATTATGGATAGAAGCGAAAAGGAAGTCGTTCGAGCTCATCATCGTGACGAATTCCGTTCCCTCCGGAAGATTCTTTTCCATTTGCTTCATCTGGGCAGTGATTTCTTTATTCACAGCGGTTGCATTGGAGCCTGCCGTCTGGAATACCATGTAGAGAACGGCAGGTTTACTATCCATTTCACTACGGAAACTATAGGTCATCGTGCCCAGTTGCACATCGGCCACGTCTTTCAGGCGGAGCACAGAGCCGTCGCTCTGCGAACGGATCACCGTATTCTGAAATTCTTCCACGCTCTTCAACCTACCGCGGTATTTCATGGTAAACTGGAACACATTCTTCGAACTTTCGCCCAACGAACCGGTAGGAGCTTCAATGTTCTGTTCGCCCAACACGGCCGTTATGTCCGAAGGAACCAGGCTGTATTGTGCCATCCGCTCCGGCTTCAGCCAGATACGCATACTATAGGTATCACCCAACTCCATAACGTCTCCTACCCCTTCGATACGTTTGATCTGGGGAAGTACGTTAATATCCAGATAGTTGGCAAGGAAGGTCTGATCGTAACGTCCATCGTTGCAGACCATAGCACCGATCTGTAGGAAGCTAGTCTGACGTTTCTGCGTGCTTACACCGATTTTAGTTACCTCGGCGGGCAGCAATCCCTGTGCCTTGGCTACACGGTTCTGTACATTTACCGCCGCCATGTCGGGGTCGGTGCCTTGTTTGAAGTAAACCTGTATAATAGCCAGACCGGAATTGGAAGCTGTGGAAGTGATATACATCATATTCTCCACACCATTGATACTTTCTTCCAACGGCATGATAACGCTGTTCATCACTGCCTCAGCATCGGCACCCGTATATTGGGCGCTTACATATACCGTAGGAGGCGCAATGTCAGGATACTGCTCTACCGGCAGCGTAAGGAGCGAAATAAGCCCTATGACCAGAATCAGCACGGAGATGGATATAGCCATCACCGGCCGCTTTATAAATATGTTTCCTTTCATAATTTAATCTCCTCCTTATTTAACTTGCGTACCCTCACGCATCAACCCGGCACCTTCTGATACGATTTCATCACCGGGGTTCAGTCCGCTCAGCACCACATATTCGCGCCCGTCGCTGATGCCGGATACTGTGACCAGCGTAGAGACGGCTTTACCATCCACTACCTTATATACTACTACTTTATCCTGCATCTGCACTGTGGCTCCCTGCGGAATGGCAATACAATCTTTATAAATGCTCGGTACCACTACCGTACCGGACGCTCCGCTATGAAGCAGGCGTGATTCATTAGGAAATACTACACGCGCCATTACAGTACCTGTCTGGCGGTCGATAACTCCGCTGATGGATTCTATTATACCTTTCTTATTATATACCGAATTATCATTCAATACCAATTCCACTTCCGGCATGTTCTTCAATGCTTCGTCCATGCTGCCGTACTGGCGGGTAAGAGCCAACAACTGATTTTCGTTCATGGAGAAATAGACATACATATCCGAGTTATCACTAACCGTAGTCAACGGATAAGGTATGTTGGCACTTACCAATGCACCTGCACGATAGGGCAATGCACCCACCACTCCGTCACTGGGACTTTTCACTTCAGTATAGGAGAGGTTGTTGTGGGCATTTGTTTCCTGTGCCTCGGCCTGCGTCAATTGTGCTTTGGCGGTGAGGAATGTATTCTCAGCCGTTTTCAGGCTGAACTCTGAAACTACTTTTTGCGCATACAGTTCTTTGTTACTCTTGTAGGTGAGTTCGGCGGTAGCCATTGCAGCACGTGCAGCCTCTACGTTGGCGGTGGCAGTTTTGAGCGCAGCTCTGTACGGAATCTGATCGATAACGAAAAGTAATTGTCCGCGACGCACTGTCTGCCCTTCGGTTACACAAAGTTTTTCGATAGTACCCGATACCTGCGGATAGATGTCGATATCCTGCCGCCCGCGAATAGTAGCCGAATATGAGGTGGAAAGCTCCTTATCCGCCACTTCTACTTTCATAGTTGCATAAGAAGGTTTCACTCCCGCATCTGTTGCCTGCTTGCAAGATGCCATCCACACTGTACAACCGACAATCCCTATCAGCCGTAACCATTTTTTGTTCACTGTAATCATACTTTCTCTTAATTGTCATTTGTTAAAACTGGGACAAATGTAGAAGAAAGGAACAAGGACATAGTGACCAATTTTCCCCCAAGAATGTTCCATTTTCGTTATTTACCATTTTTAATGCTAACTAATTATCAATAAGCAACATATAGGACAAAATTAAAGGCTTATAGGACATCCTGTTTTCCTCATAATTCACCAACTTTGCAAAAAGAAAAAAGGAAATAATATGGAAAAAGAGAACATTAAGACCGTTACCATTGAAGACTTTAAGAACAGTCAGCATATTCTTGACTATTTAGACGATGACTTCGCGATAGTGAACAGTCTGGATGGAATACCTTATAGTAATGAAATAGTCAGACTGGAATGTTTCCTCATTGCCGTCTGCATAGAAGGATGCATTCAACTGGACATCAACAATAAGACTTACCAATTGCAACCGGGCGATTTACTACTGGGTCTCCCTAACACCATTATCGGACATACGATGATGAGTCCTAAATATAAGATAAGGCTTGCAGGGTTCTCTACCCGTTTCCTGCAACGTATCCTCAAGGTAGAAAAAGACACGTGGGACACCGCCATTCATATCCACAACAATCCGATAAAATCTATTAGCAGAGAGAATGATAGCAGTATTTTTAAATACTACGGAGAGCTAATTATGGCAAAAATTAATGATGAGCCTCATTGTTACCACAAAGCAGTGGTACAACATCTGTTTTCTGCTCTTTTTTGCGAGATGCTGGGTTATCTCAACAAGGAAATGGCCGAATCGGAGAAAGCTGCGTTCCCGAAAGAAAGCATTAAACAAGCTGATCATATCTTACGGAAGTTCATGGTGTTACTGTCGAAAGATAATGGAATGCACCGTTCGGTGACTTATTTTGCCGATGCACTTTGCTATACCCCCAAGCATTTTTCAAAGGTCATTAAGCAAGCGTGCGGCAGGGCTCCACTGGATCTGATAAACGAGAGTGCCATAGAGCACATCAAATACCGGCTGAAACATTCTGATAAATCCATCAAAGAAATTGCAGAAGAATTCAACTTCCCGAATCAATCTTTTTTCGGAAAGTATGTAAAAGGGCATTTGGGAATATCACCGATACGGTATAGGAGTGAAAAGGAAGGGTAAGATATGAATCTATTTACCTACTTTATTTGTTACTTATCTAAATGATTAGTAACAAATCACCAATTATGAAATATAAATCTTTATCCTTATTAATAATTGTCCTGCTTTCCGCCTGTACGCTCGGAGCGCAGAACCGCAAAAAAGTCGGAGTAGTGTTAAGTGGCGGTGGCGCCAAAGGAGTGGCGCACATCGGAGCACTGAAAGTGATAGAAGAAGCCGGAATTCCGATAGATTATGTAGTAGGTACCAGTATGGGAGCCCTCGTCGGCGGACTATACTCCATCGGCTACACCCCACAGCAATTGGACAGCATTGTCAATGCGCAAAACTGGAAGTTTCTGCTGTCTGACACCCCCGATCCGGGAACCACACTGCTGAGCGAAAAGCTAAGGGAAAAACAGTACTTGCTCTCTGTTCCAATTGCTGGAAAATCAGCGCATGTATCCGATGCAGGGATTATAAAAGGAAGAAACATATCACGGTTGCTTTCCGAATTGACAGTGGGTTATCATGACTCTATCTCCTTCAATCGGCTCCCCATCCCGTTCGCTTGCGTATCGGACAACATAGTAAATGGCAGCAAGGTCGTTTTCCACAACGGCATACTGGCCACAGCAATGCGTGCCAGCATGTCTATTCCGGGAGTATTCGCTCCGGTTTATCTCAATGGGAAAGTACTGGTGGACGGCGGACTGATAGATAATTACCCCGTAGATATAGCCCGGCAAATGGGAGCGGAAATTATTATCGGGGTCGATGTACAGAATCCATTAATGAAAGCGGATGAGCTGACAAGTCTCTCAAGCGTGCTGGGACAAATCATAAACCTGGTGGGAGAAGAAAGCTACAGGAAAAATGTAAAAGATAGTAATATCCATATCCAGGTAGATGTGGATGGATACTCGGCAGCAAGCTTCAACCATGAAGCATTGGACACACTGATGCGCAGGGGTAAAGAGGCCGCCATGAAAGATTGGGAAAAACTGATTGCACTGAAAAAAGAAATAGGTATCGGCACGGAGTATCGCGCAGAATATCCCGGTCCTTTCAAAATACCAACGCGCACCATGCTGGATACGATCCCCTCCGTAGCACAAATTTCTCCACATGAAAAGCCGGTGAATACTATAAATATAGGAGGCAGATTTGATAATGAAGAGTTAGCCGTATTGTTACTGAATGCAAGGGCATATCTCGGAAAACAGAAGAAATCGCAACTAAGCGCCACTACCCGGCTGGGTAAGCGGACTTTCGGACAACTGGAATACACGTACTCACTACGCAATAATTGGGATCTCAGTACAGGATATCAGATAGGATATAATGACTTCAATCTTTATAAAGAAGGTGACCGGCTGATGAATCTGACTTATGTGCATCACACGGCTTGGATAGGATTTACGAAAAGCTGGTACAAGTTGCTCGTCAAGGCAGGTATTCATTTTGAGAAGTATAATTATCACGACTGGTCGTCGGGACCGGATGTTTCTATTACTAAATCAAGTGACAAGGCTTTGCTCAGTTATCAGGCCAGTGTCATGTACAATAGTCTGAACAACCAGCGGTTCTCTACGCAGGGAATGGAATGGGAAGCGTCGTACAGGCTCTATACGGATAACATGATAGCTTACGGTTCGGGTAGTCCCGTATCGGTATTTCAGACACATTGGAGTGGATATTTCTCACCGAACCAGGTATTTACCATCATGCCGTCGGTATATGGCAGGGTAGTCAGGAAAAATACGCAATCACTGGCGATATCGAACTTTGTCGGTGGAAATGTACCGGGAAGATATATGGAACAACAAATTCCTTTCACGGGTATCAATCACATCGAAACAAGTCCGGATGCTATACTGACAGGGATGTTGGGAGTCAGAGCACGAACTTACAAGAATCAGTATATCGTAGTGCGGGGCAGTTACGGACGGACAGCCAACAAAATAGAAAATCTATTCGGTGGAACAAATACCCATGGATTGGCAGGAGGCAGCATAGGATATTGCTACAACAGCATTATAGGGCCCATCGAAGCTGAACTTAACTATTCGAATCAGTCCAAGAAGCTGGGATACTATATCGGAGTGGGATTTACTTTTTAATATATTATTCTTTAGCCTCCTCCTGTGGAATACGGATAGCAGTGTATAGCTCAAGTATGGCGGCAACCGTCAGGCACACGATCCACTCATTTCCATGAGTAAAGAACATGAATGCGCCGGTGAGCACCAACAGCAATGCACCGAAAATCTGTTGGCGGCGGAGGCGTTTTACATTGGCCCTGCTACTCTTGGAAGGAGAATTGATCTGGGCCAATGCCACCATAGTAGCACCAATTGTATAAACATAGGGAGCAACCTCCCAGCCGGTGATGTAGACGGCAGCACCAAACAGTACCATCAAAGCGCCTACAGTAAACAAAGCAGGTATCAGGGATTTCATTTTTCGATGTCTTCTTCAAATACGTAAATATCCTCATTTGGTTTCTTCATCAGGTACTTCTCACGCGCAATACGCTCGATGGCACCGGAATCTACAGCCAGCTCATTCAGCCGTTCTGTATTCTCTTCATATTCCGCCCGGTATTTCTCTATCTCAGAATTCAGGCGACTGATTTCATTCGCATAACTCATACGGCGCACGATACTGTTTTCATCCAGAAAACCCACAATCACTACAAATGCAACAAACGTAATCAAGTATTTACGCCTGCGGACAAAAGCCCAAAGTGTCGCTAATTTATCCATTGATAAACAAATTAATAA
>CDZG01062815.1_pt1 | contig 15699 bp, 14 predicted proteins | sample 557741 | NCBI WGS metagenome assembly CDZG01 (sample SAMEA3182086, study PRJEB8094) | gut metagenome | biome: human; feature: gut; material: Stool; isolation source: human stools | place: Canada | collected 2013-01-21
GTACGATGTTGTATGAGCAATTCGGCGAATTGAAGTATAAGTATCGCAACAGGGAATTCTGGTGCAAGGGGTACTATGTAGATACCGTGGGAAAGAATGAGAGCCGAATTGCGGAGTATATAGAGAACCAGCTAAAAGAGGACGAAATGGGTGAGCAACTTACCATGAGTCAGTACGGCCCGTTTACGGGCGGCAAGTAACAATCCTGCGCAGCTGACAGACCGTACTTACGCGTTTGACGCGTGCGCGAGGAACATAGGGCTCTGCCCGCATAAGCAAAACCACCCGCTTGGCGGGTGGATGCTTATTGGGTTCTATGACTTACGCCACGTCGGGCGGGAGGGCGATGCCCTGTTCGTCCTTTGGTGTGTATTCACCACAAAAACTGTGATTTTTAACTGGAATTTTCACGAAAAAAGTCTGAATGAAGAATGACGAATTGACTGTACGCACCCCATTGGGGAAGCTGGTAGTCGGGATCAAAGCGGATCCCGACTACCCCGGCATTGCTATTGCTTTTCGAAGCTTCGATATGGTTCCGAAGAAGGCAGAAAGGAATATTTCAAACACCTGAGGGATTCTGGTGCCGCAGGCACAGGAGCTTTCACGGAAGCGATGGCACGCGAGACGGAAAAGATCATAGAGCTTGGTAATGATTCTGCTCGTCAGGCGGACTACATTAAGAGTGTTTTAGATTAGCATGTCGCCGCATTCCTTGATTCGAAAGAATGCGACGGCAAGAGTTTCCCCGACTTCGTTGGAGCACTCATTCTGGAGGAGATCCCGTCCTGCCTTGCGCTGAGAACTAAGTATCGTGCGTATAAGCAGGAGAAAGCGCTCAAGCGGCAAGCCGAGCAGGAAGAACAAGATCGCGCTTTCTGTGAAGAACGGAACCGCAAGGCTGAGCAGATGATTGACTTGGCCATTCGCACTATTCGTGGCGGCGGTACGCTCAAAAATGAACCTATCAGCCTTTACAAAAGCCGCTATGATTCCAGCACTTATTCCATTGTCAATCACATTATGCGCCGATATCAAGTCGATGTGCCACTTCGCACGCAGGGCTGGATCAATGATAAGCTCATCAGCGTTACAATCGAAAATGGCAAGTGTGAGCATCTCAGATATATGCGTTCCAAAGGTGCGCAGTGCTCTCAAAAAATCTTTGATTGTATGCACGAGCTGATTCTAAAGGTCTGCTCGGAAACGGAGGAATGAGAGATGGAATACCATTGGTACGAGGATTATTGGGCGATGCCACGCAACCTGCCGAGAGGTCATGAATTCTTCATTGGCTATTACCAAACGCAGCGCGCGATCCATCATCATGTGGCATTCATCCACACGGATCAGTCCTGCTTCCTTTCAACGCATCTCTTTGACCAGGAATATCGCATCTTCTTACACTTCAAAAGCGGCACTTTAACCGAGGTTGAGCGTGGTGAAAACCCTGCGTTACCGGTGAAGATTATCCGCGAGAATATGAATTTGGGACCACCACTCTTAGCTGGATTGCTCGGAAAACTGACCGAATGATTAGCGGAAGGATTTAGCCAACAAGGGTCTTTTATACGTGCCTAGATTTTACGCTTACCCTTATAAGAGCTCGGGCTTGGCGGCTGCAAAAGCAGAAGAGCGTGAAATGATCACGCTCTTCCTGCGATAGGATATCAAAGCCCTAAATAGTACCCATGGCTGAGCATATCCTCGGTGGTCTCCAAGGTGCTTTTTGCGTCGGAGCTGTTCATTGTCACAGTGGTAACAAGATAATTGATCACTGCCATCGGTGCGACAAAAGAGTTTTTGAGGGAAGTGCCTTGAACATAACAGGGGATAACGATGTCACCATACGGCCTGACCTGAAAGTTGTTTGCCCCGGTAAACAGCAATACTTTGACGCCACGCTTTCGGCAGGCTGACACGATGCTGGCGGTCATTTTTGAATAGCGGGGAAACATAAAAGCAATGCAAAGGTCACCCTCTCCTGCACCGTTGATCTCCTCTGGATAGATGTCACCGATGGCTTGGATCAGACGGACATACTCCCGAACCTGCCCCAATCGGGTGGCAAAAAAATGCGCCAGAGAAAAAGCGCCCCGCATACCTACGGTGTATACATGCCTCGCCTGTATGATAGTCGAAGTGGCTTCATCTAAGATGCCTTTGTCCAGCCCTGCCAAGGTTTGGTTCAAATTGTTGACCTCGTTTTGAAAGGAATCTAACAAGAGCTGGTCACCGTTTAAATTGCTGGCCGAATCGGAAAAACGCTCTGGAAGCCCGGCCTTGTCCTGTAGGCTGCGCTGAATATCCTGCTGCATATCGGAATAGCCGCGATACCCGAAGGATCGGGCGAAGCGGATCACGGTCGTTGTGCTGACCCCGATTTTTGCAGCCAGTTCGTCCAGTGTGTTAAAGGCTATCACACTGACATTCTCACTGAGATAATGCGCTACGATTTTTTGCGAATTTGTCAGCTCTGCAGAACGCTTGTTGATGTTCTCTAAAAGTTCAGATAACACGGGCAACCTCCAGCGATCAGGATGTATTTTCGTTCCAAAGCAATATTCATTGTGCTTCTGGGCTTTTTGGCTCTCCGGAGAGGATATTCCTCCTGCCGGAGAGCTTTTTGGCCTGATTGGAACTAATTATATTAAAGCATCGAATGGATAAAAGTCAATTGCTTTTCGCCGCGGGGTTATTAGAAACGGGACAGGGACGCTGCAACAAGCCGGTCAGCCTCTGGATGCTGGCTGGCGACTCTGAGCAAAAAGTTCAGCTTATCGATCCGCTCCCCTGATCTTGGGGCGCCGTTCTTTAGCAGCTTGACGCCAAGGCCCACCGCAAAGTCCATAATGACATCGCCAACAACGCCTCCGGAGCGTCCTGACGGGATCGACAGCATATTGTGACCTTCTGCGAAGGAAAAGGTGTCGATGGCCTCGCTGATCGTGCCAACCTGATTCGGCTTCAGAACAAACCCATCTATGGCATGGAGGTCGTATGCCTTTTGCAGGCGGTCAACATTGGTTACGATGAAATCATCCCCGATCAGGTTGGTGCGTGTTAAGACCTGTTTCGCACGAACAAACCCATCCCAGTCATCCTCGTCCAAAAGGTCTTCGATGAACAGTAAGGGGAACCTTCGGGTCAGGTCTTCCGCGTGCCCGATCAGTTCATCACTGCTGATGCGGCCCCCTTGCCAATAATATGTGCGGCTTTGCTTATCATACATTTCGGAGGAGGCGCAGTCCAGCGCCAACGCCATCTTGTCCTGGCAGCCGCATGCCTCGATCGCCTCCCAAATCAAGCCGAGGACATAAGCAGGATCCTCCCCTGGGGCAATGTAGCCAAACGAGCCGCCGCATCCGGCGGGGAGCCCCTTTTGATGATGTTCAATTACGGAGGAGAGCTTTTTGAAAACACGGATGCCGCTTTCTACGGCGTCTTCAATGGAATCTGCGCGATACGGGGCGACAATAAATTCGTTAAAAGGCATTGTGTGGTCGTAGTAACGCCCACCATTGACCATATTAAATGTGGGGACCGGAAGATGCTTCAGTCCGCCGCGGGTTTCAGCGAGGGAAAGGTAAAGGGGCATGCCGCGGCTTGCGGCCGCTGCGCGGGCGCAGGCGATGGAGGTGCTATAGATGCTGTTGCCGCCAAGACGGGATTTCTCTGGGCTTGGATCCAATTCGAGCAGTTTTTGGTCCAATGCCCGCTGGTCCATAACATCCATGCCCTTCAGCGCAGGACCGATCACATCTTGAACGATTTGGACGGCCTTGTGGACGCTGAGGCCGTCGTATTCTCTCGGGTCGTTATCGCGCATGACAAAGGCCTCGTGCGAACCCACAGAACTGCCAGTGGGAGAACTTCCACGACCGACGGCACCGCCCTCTGTTATAACATCCACCTCAAGCATAGGACGGCATTTACAGTCGACCAATTGCCGTGCAACGATAGAACGAATTGCGGTATTGTTCGTCATATATATCCTCTTTTCCTGTTAAGACTTTTTGAAGCGATCCGATGCGGCGGCTGGCACATAAAGCACATTCAGATCGCAAAGGTTTGTGCCGGTATTTCCGGTAAACACGGCATCATTCAATGCGACAAGGGCTTCACCGACGGCGTGTCCGCGCAGCGCTTCGTAAAGATCAATGCCGGCCAACCTTGCAGCTTCGGCGGTTTTGGAGTCTGTTAGGCCGCCCGCATACAAGGTCGTTCCGTCCGTGCCTTCCGTATCAATGGAGAGCATACATGCACCCGGGACTTTTGACGCGGCCAATGCAAAGGCTGCCACAAGCTCGTGTGATGGCCCGCCGTGCCCGCGGATATCTTCGTTATCCGAGATCTTCGTTGTTGTTTCACCGGCGGCCAGAATGACACATGGCGCAGAAAAAGGGCGCGAGTTTGTCTGGATCTCTCGGGCCAAGGAAGCAAAAAACATTCCTGCCTCACGGCTTTCTCCCTCTAAAAAGGTGGTGAGCGTAACGGCGTTTAGACCCATTTCGCGGGCGACCTGCTCGGCGATTTTACAGGAGTCCGGAAGCGTGTTGATTAAAAAGTAGGTGTTTTGCGGGAAGGCTTTTGGCGTTTCCTGATCCGTGCTGCCGTTTTTAATATAATCGACAACGGGCTTGGGCAGCAAATCCTCCGTATGTGTGATTCGAAGTACTCTGCGCGCATCGTCAAAGGTCGTTTCGTCCGGACCTATTGGAGTGCCGTGATAATCCGGCCTCGGAATGGAGATGTCCTCGGTTTGGGGCTTCCCGACTGCATCACTGATTCCGAGCCCGATCAGCTCGGCACCACGCGCTTCGATCCGCTTTGCCAACATACCGCCGTTTAACTGTGAAATGTGACGGCGAACGGCATTTAGATCCTGAATTCCAATACCAGCCTTCAGCAAAACATCTGTGGTGGCTATCTCATCCTGCAGGCTTAGGCCATCCACGGGGCAGCTCATCAATGCGGAGCTTCCGCCGCTGATCACCACAATAAACAAATCATCCGCGCTGGCGTGATCGACAAGCTGCAATATTTCATGACAGGCGCGAAGCCCTTCTTCATTAGGGAGGGGGTGTCCGCCGACAAACACACGGGAGCGTTTAAAATGATCGGTGGGTTCGGATATTTTGACAATGACGACTCCATCTGTCAGACGGTCGCCTAAAACCTCTTCAACAGCCATGGCCATGGCGTTGCAGGCCTTGCCGGCACCTAAAAGATACACATTTTTCTTCAGAGAGAGATCCCATTTTTGTCGCCCGATATGCAAGATGCTTCCATCTAAGCGCATGATGCTTTTGATCTGCTGGTATGCATCCAGCTTTTGAAGCACTTTATCTGTTAGGGTTATAACGATTTCTCTCGAGGAAATGTCACCATGGCGTAGAAGCTCTGCGCAGTTTTTGACTTTCCTATTCATCTGGATTCCTCCAATGCATCAATCACAATAACACAATATGTATGAAATGATATTAAAAGTATATCATACTACATCTTCGGTGTCAATATTGTGTGCAGTTCTTTTTCAGACAGATTTGACTGTGCAGCAGCTGAGAGGGCGCCCCTGCGCTTTTGTGGCTGCAATGACCGCAGACACAGCGTGTACAGAGGGAGGGGGAGGGCAAAAAGATGGAGTTGCGTGGTGGATGCGAAAAATGTGATTCTGTCAGAAGGTTTTGGGACAAGGAGGTCACGATGAAAAAGGGAAAGAAAAAAATCGTTGACAACTTAATTGTAGTATGATATTCTATAGGTAGAAAATAATACAATATAATGAAATGATAGTACTAAGACTTTATGCGAATTTAAAGCTAAGGAGGTCCTAAAGAGAAATGTATCGAATCGGGATTGATGTCGGAGGTACCTTTACAGATGTAACATTACTAGACGCTGAGACCGGCGAATACAAGAATTATAAGCTCTCGTCCACGCCCCATGATCAGTCTGTGGCGATTGCGGCCGGTGCACGCGAAGCGATGACCTTATACGATGTAAAGCCGGAAGAGATCAACTATTTTGGGCACGGCACTACTGTTGCAACGAATATGATCATTGAGCGCAAAGGAGCCAAGACTGCGCTGATCACGACCAAGGGCTTTACGGATATTTTGGAAATTGCACGACAAACGCGCCCCAGTCTCTATAATATTCAAGCGGACAAGCCTGACGCGCTGATACGCCGCGCACTGCGACGCGGCGTAGAGGAGAGGGTCTGCGCGGATGGATCGGTGCTTCGGCCCATAGACAGGGAAGAGGTCATTTCCGTACTTCGCTCTCTCAAGGAAGAGGGGGTTGAGGCATTGGCAGTGTGTTTTCTCTTTTCCTATTTAAACCCCTCGCATGAAAAGCTGGTCGAAGAGTGTATCCGAGAAGTATGGCCGGAGGTTTACTACTCCATCTCTTCCACGATCCTTCCGGAATTCCGCGAGTTTGAAAGACTGAGCACTACGGTGATCAACTCGTATCTTGGGCCGAAGATGAAGCAGTACATTGATAATCTTCGCCATCGCGTAAAGAGCGAAGGGATTGCTGTTGAGCCGTACATTACGCAATCAAATGGCGGCGTAATGTCTATCGGCTCGACGATTCAGACACCTGTTCAGACAGCACTCTCAGGTCCTAGCGCAGGAGTTGTCGGAGCGATTTATATTTGCAAAACAGCGGGCTTCCAAAACCTTATTACTTATGATATGGGTGGCACGAGCACAGATGTTTCTCTGGTTTTGAACGGCACACCGGAGTATACCACGAAGCGTAAGGTCTGCGGGCTTCCCTCGGGAATTCCCATGATAGATGTACACGCTGTCGGCGCCGGCGGCGGTTCGATTGCCCACATTGATCCGGGCGGCGCACTGAAGGTCGGCCCTGAAAGTGCAGGAGCTTCTCCGGGACCTGCGTGCTATGACTTGGGAGGAACCTCTCCGGTCGTGACTGATGCAAATCTGGTGCTTGGCCGAATCAACCCAGGCTATGTGTTAGGCGGACGCATGAAGCTAAATCGTGAAAAGGCTGCTGAAGCGCTAGATCGGGCCGTGGCAAAGCCTATGGGAATTTCCACAGAGCAGGCAGCGCTTGGCATTGTGCAGGTCGTTAACTCGAATATGGCACGAGCGATTCGCGTTATAACTGTGGAACGCGGCTACAATCCTTCTGACTTTACACTGGTTGCTTATGGCGGCGCGGGACCGCTGCACGCGGTCCACCTTGCAAGAGAAATGAGCATTCACAAGGTTATTATTCCACCCAGCCCCGGCACTCTGTGCTCGCTCGGCCTCTTGACGGCTGATATTCGAAAGGGGTATGTTCGCACGGCGATCCATTCCTATTCGGAATCCTCCGCCCAAATGATCAATGATATTTTTGCCCCAATGATGGAAGAGGGAAATGCTTGGCTGGACTCCGAAGGGGTTCCTGTTGGCTCACGGGAGTTCCACAATGTTCTTGAGATGCGCTATGTGGGGCAGAATTATGAGCTTCAGGTGACCGTACCGTCTTCCGGACTGACAGAGCAGGACTTTCAGGATATTCGTGAGAAATTTTTTGCAGAACATGAAAAGAATTACGGGTATTACAATCCCAATGCACCCATTCAGCTGGTCAATTTGCGATGTGAGGCCATTGGCGTCATGAAAAAACCGGAGCTGTCCAAGCTGGAGCGCAGGACAGAAGACATGGACGAGTGTATGCTTACCCGTCGAGAGGTCTACTTTGAGGAGGCTGGCTGGGTCGAATGTCCCGTATATGATCGCTCCAAGATGGGAGTGGTCGCCCATGTCAACGGCCCCTGCATTATTGAGCAGATGGATTCGACCTCGGTCATCCCGCCTGACACGCACTTTGAAGTAGACGACTATGGGAATATCATTGTTACCGTAAGCGAGAAAACGGCTTGAGGGGGGAGCGAAGCATGAATAAAAAGGTTGACGGCGTGCTGCTTGAGGTGATTAGCAACACCTTTATGTCGATTGCGGAGGAAATGGGAGCGGTACTGGTCAAATCCGCATATTCTACCAACATCAAGGAACGCAAAGACTGCTCTTGCGGCCTATTTGATGCAAAGGGGCGCACGATTGCCCAGGCTGAGCACATTCCCATGCATCTTGGGTCTCTGCTGGAAACGGTTAACGAGATCCATCGGTTTTACAAAGATGAGGACATCTATGAAGGGGATATGTTCATTTTGAATGACCCCTACAATGGCGGTGGTACGCATTTGCCGGACATCTGCATCGCGGCTCCCGTATTTTATGAGGGAAAAATCGTGGCATACGCCATGAACATTGCACACCACAGCGATGTGGGCGGCCGTGTACCTGGCTCTAACGCCGCCGACTCGAAGTCCATCTATGAGGAAGGTGTGAGAATTCCTCCGGTCAAGATTTTTAACCGGGGGGAAGTGGATGACGAGGTGCTGCGACTTATTCTGTTGAATTGCCGCGTGAATGACATTCGCCGAGGAGATCTTAACGCACAGTTCGCCTGCTGCCGAAAGGGCGTTGAACGCATTGTTGAATCCTTTGACCGCTACGGAAGCGAAGTGACCTTGGCGGCGATGGAGGGGCTTCTTGATTATTCGGAGCGCAAGATAAGAGCGGCTCTTCGGGATATCCCGAACGGAAGCTGTTCGTTTACGGATTACCTTGACTCCGACGGATGCGGCAGCGGGCCGGTGCCGATGAATGTGACGGTCAATATTTTAGATGACGAGATCGAGTTGGATTTTTCAAACAATGTTCCGCAGGTGGCTGGCGCCTTAAACCTGACAGAGACCGCGCTGCGCGCTTGTATCTATTACAGTGTACGGAGCGTTATCGATCCCACGCTTCCGCCAAATGGCGGCTATTACCGCGCGATTCGGTATAAGGCTGTGCCGGGAACGCTGGTCTGCTGCAAGGAGCCTGCAGCCGTGGCGGGCCGGACCGACACAGCGCAGCGTGTGGTCAGCTGCATTATGGGCGCCTTAGCGCAGTTGCTGCCGCATAATGTGACTGCCGGCAGCCATGATTCGATCACGGGAATTTATTTTGGCGGAGAGGATCCCAAGACCGGCAAGTACTACATTTATGTCGAGACCATTGCGGGAGGGTCGGGTGCTCGTTTTAACAAGGATGGACTGGATGTTGTTCAGGTCCATATGACGAACACGGGCAATCTGCCCATCGAAAGCCTGGAGAGCGAATATCCTTTGATGGTCGACAGGTTTGAGATGATCCCCGATTCCGGAGGGGCCGGAAAATATCGCGGTGGTCTGGGCGTCCGCAGAGATATTCGCATCATTGATCACAACTGTACATTTTCCATTAAGGCAGACCGCCAGAGGGTCGCCCCATGGGGGCTGTACGGAGGCAAAGCTGGGACGAAGGGAAGCGTTATCTTGAATCCGGATTCCGCAGAACCCGCGCTTTTAGATCCCAAGCGTTCCGGGATTCCTGTTGGCCCCAACAGCGTGGTCAGCGTTCGCACCCCTGGCTCGGGCGGTTACGGAGACCCCGGTAAACGGGACAGAAGGATGATCATTCATGATTTGGAGGAGGGGATGATCACGCCGGAGAGCGCCATTCGTGACTATGGCATGACAGAAGCGGACCTGAAAGCGGTTCGCATCTATCAGCAATAAACCGACGGAAAACCATACGAAATTAAAAGAGAGGGTGAAGCAAATGAGCGAAATTCAGACCGTGATAAACGATTTTGGAACGCTAAGTATTTTAATGTTGGCTGGCTATTTTTTACGAAAGAACATCAAGCTGCTTCAAGATCTGTACCTGCCGGCTGCTTTGGTCGCAGGGTTTATCGGGCTTCTGCTTGGACCGCAGGTCTTGGGACAGTTCTCGCCGGTCTACATTCCCATTTCCGGCTCGATCAGCAAATGGGCCGGTGTGTTGACCGCTGTCGTGTTTTCTGTTTCTTTTTTGGGGACAAAACCGAAGAGCTTTGGAGAAACCGCTCTTTCGGCATCTATCCATGCAGGGATCGGCCATCAGATGCAGGTCTGTGTCGGTTTGATCTGTGCAGTCATCTTTATGAAATTCTATGACATTCCGTTGGGCTTCGGCCTGACGCCGGTCTATGGCTTTTATGGAGGCCACGGAACGGCTTTGTCCGCGGGGACTCTGTTTCAGGAGTTGGGCTGGGAAGAGGGCCTTGATGTTTCAAACACCATGGCTACTGCGGGACTGGTCTGCGGTGTGGTCTTTGGCATTATTATGATCAATATTGGAGCACGCAAGGGAAAGACCATTTATGTGCGCCAGCCGTCTGATATTCCTGATTATATTAAGAGGGGATATGTGGAGCCGGAGAAGCGCACAGCTATCGGCAAGGGAGTGACCTATAACGATGTGATCGACCCGTTTGGCTTTGCACTTTGCTGGTGCGGTTTGATCTGCGTTTTGGGCAACATCGTGCGAAAGGGACTTATTGCCATTAACCCGATCCTTTCCAATATCCCGTGGTTTGCCTGCTGCTTGATCCTCAGCATGGTGGTTGGGTTTGTCCTTCGGAAGACGGGAAATGACAAGTACATCGACCGTGCTTGTATGCAGCGAATTTCTGGCTTTACCATGGATTATCTTGTATGCTCCGCTATCTGCACCTTAAATCTTAAAACCGTGGCGACCTATGTGGTTCCGTTGACCGTTACTGTTGCTGCGGTGCTTATTACCAACATGATCTTTTACCCCTATTTTGGACGCAAGCTTTTCAGGATAGATGCTTTTGAACGCTCCATGGGGGCTTTTGGACAAGGATGCGGAGTGGTAGCGACCGGCCTGATGCTCATCCGCATTGTGGACCCCAACAATGAGTCCACTGCGGGCGATGCGGTGGTTTCCGCCAGTACCATTGGCTATCTTTGGATGATCCCTTACTTCACGATTGGACCGGCGCTCTCCTTCTCGTGGGGCTTTGCAAAGCTGTTTGCTATAAGCTTTGCTCTTTTGGTCGTGTTTATCGTGCTTGGCAGGGTGCTTTGCTGGCAGAAACGGCCTTCGTGGGAGACTCAGCCGCGCGAATACCAAGAGTAGGGAAGGCAACCCAAAACGAAAGCCATTTCGCCTTCGATACCACATGAGCTTGCATTGAGAGTTGTTTCATAGAACGGCGGCTGCGGCCGATAAAGGGAGTCAGCGGAAGGTCGATAGACCGACAAGATGACCTTTGCGCTCCGGCCGCCGTTCCTTGTTTACTCCAAACTTTACGCCGTCATGAGGAAGAGATATGTTTGAACAATCGGTTTCATTTACCATCCAGAATGGATTGGATTTTCCTCTGCCGAATATGGTTCGCATTCAGCAGCATTTCAATGATACGCACATTGATGATCCGGAAAAAGCGGTGATAGAAGCGCTGAGCGGCATCCATCTCCCAAATCTTCAGGGCAAGAGGGTCGGTATTACAGCGGGAAGCCGTAGATTGGACAATTTGCCGATTATACTTGGTGCGATGGCGCGTTTTCTCCGCTCTCGGGGCGCATATCCATTTGTGATACCGGCCATGGGGAGCCATGGGGGCGCCTGCGCAGAGGGACAGTCTCAACTGCTGGCAGACCTTGGGATCACAGAAAAAACGGTCGATATGCCCATCATTTCCAATATGGAGGTTGAAGCAGTCGGCAGCTATAATGACGGGGCGCCGATCGTATGCTCAAAGACAGCGAGAGACGCCGACTATGTGATTGTCTGTGCCAGAGTGAAGGCACATACCTCAATTAAGGGAAATGTGGAAAGCGGCCTGTGCAAAATGCTTACAGTAGGGCTCGGCAAGCATATCGGCGCAGCAAATTTTCATCGCCATGGATATGACCGGTTAGCGGAGATCCTTCCCGACGCCGCAGCGATTCAGATAAAGAATCTGCGGGTCTTATGCGGCGTTGCGCTGGTAGAAAATGCCTATGACCAGACCATGCGGATCGAAGCGATTTCTCCCGAGCAGATAATATCGCGTGAGGCAGAGCTGCTGAAGCTATCAAAAAAGAATATGCCACATTTCCTTTTGGATGACATTGATGTACTGGTAATAGATCGTATGGGGAAGGACATCTCTGGTGCAGGAATGGATCCTAACATTACCGGACGGGCGATTACACCGCTTCCTATGAAGGCGCAAACACCGATAAGAACGATCGTTGCGCTGCAACTGACGGAGGCGTCCCACGGGAATGCGACAGGGATAGGCGGAGCGGATATCACCACGCGGCGAGTTGTCGACAGCATTGATTTAAATGCGACATACACAAATGCTTTTACATCCGGCGCGTTGGCGGCGGTAAAAATCCCCGTCGTTCTCGATAATGATGAAAGTGCGATTCGTGTTGCGATCCGTTGCACTCCGCGGGAGAGCCTGAGCGATGTAAAAATCGTCCATATTCAGGATACGCTTCATCTGGGAGAGATCGATATATCAGAAAACTATCTGCAGAAATTGCAAGGCCGACCGGACATTCGAGTTGTTGGGGCGTCGCCGTTTCATTTTGATTGTGGGGGCTGGCTGATTCCTCCATGGACAAAGCGATAGCAAGCGGGAACCCTTTACAGAACAGCTTTGCTTGCTCGCCCTCCCCTTAATTGAACAAAAATTGGAGGCCTACGCCTTTGGCACAAAGGCCGCCACAGAGAAGCAGATCACCGTGAAGGCGCACGAGCGCAAACGGCAGTCCGGCAATGTGCTGGATGTCGTTCCGGAGGGTACTCCCACCGAGGTAGTGGAGCACCGCCTGCCGGAGAACGAACGGACTTGTTCTGCCTGTGGCAGCCAGATGGTTGAGATCGGCAAAGAGGTTCGCCGAACACTGCAGATGAAGCCGGCAGAGTTCTGGGTGCGCGAGGACGTGTACTACACCTACGCCTGCAAGAACTGCGAGCAGGAGACCGGTGAAGCCAACATTGTGAAGACGGCGAAGGAGCCTGCGCTGCTGCCCGGCAGCTTTGCCTCTGCGGAGGCGGTGGCTTATCTGGCAACGCAAAAATTCGTCATGTACTCGCCGCTGTACCAGCTGGAGCAGGAGTTTAACCGCCAGGGCTTGAGGCTATCCCGGCAGACCATGGCCAACTGGCTGCTGAACACTTCGGAGAAGTGGCTGCGGCTCATCTACGATACGCTGCGCGAGCAGCTCTGCAGGGAGACTGTGCTGCACGCGGATGAGACAGCGCTGCAGGTTCTGAAAGAACTGGGGCTTCCTCCACCAGAAAGTCCTATATGTGGCTGTACCGCACCAGCGGCTGCGCAAAACAGGCCATTGTGCTGTATGAGTACCAGCCCACGAGGAAAGCGGAGCACGCCGAGCGTTTCCTGCAAGGCTTCTCCGGATGGCTGCACGCGGACGGCTACCAGGGATACCACAGACCGCCGGGCAGCATTCGCGTGGTAGGCTGTTGGGCACATGCGCGGCGAAAATTTGACGAGGCTCTGCAAACGCTGCCCAAAGAGATGCAAAAGGACTCGCCGGCAGCGATTGGCGAATGCTATTGCTCCCGGCTTTTCAAGCTGGAGCAGGCGTTGGCAGAGCTGCCGCCGGAGGAGCGGCATGAGAAGCGGCTGGAACAGGAGAAACCTGTTTTAGACGCGCTGCTGTCATGGGCAAATGAGATGCAGGTGAAAACAGCCCCGAAATCCGCGTTGGGCAGGGCCATCCACTACCTGTTGGAGCAGTGGCCGTATCTGACAAGGTATCTGGAGGATGGCCGTCTGGAGCTGAGCAACAACCGCGCCGAGCGCAGCATCAAGCCCTTCGTGATGGGCAGAAAGAACTGGCTGTTTGCCAATACACCTTTATCCACTGGCGAAGCTGAGTAATTGAGCGGAGTCCATATTTTCCACCGATTTGCTCCAAACTTCCCTTCCCAGATAGATACTCTTCAACTGCTTTTCGTTTTATGTCCTCTGGATATTCGTGGTTTTTACAGCTTGGAAGAAGTCCCGCGCTCCCTTTTTCTTGATACTGATGCACCCAGTAACGAAAGGACGCTTTACTGTTGTTCGCTCGTCCCAGACTTTCTGTATATCCCACGTGCCCCTCCAGATAGTCCTTTGCAATTTCTACTTTTTTCTCATACGGAATTTTGCTTTTAGACATAAATTTCTCCCCCTATGGAAACAGTGTTTTATTTCACTGTCTCTCATAGAGGGAGCATATCAGTCTGACGGCATACCTGCCTGTTGTTTATCTATTGGAAGTGATTATTTGCCCCGCTTGTCACGCTCCATGGTCTCAGCAATGGCGCGCTTTGCAAAGGCGGCGCCACTCTCGCCCATTGACTCAGCGTGGCGCTTTATTTCCTCATAGTAATCCGGCTCAAGCCGAATCCGCATTTCAGCAAATTTGGAAAGGTATTTGGCGTTGGCCTTTTTTCGAGCTTCAGACAGCGGCTTCTTGGATGGCATTTCTTTTGCACCGACCTTTTCAATCAAAATTTGCTGAGAGCACGCTTGACACATGGGAACATGTACGATATACTATGCTCAAGTTAAAAAGTAGCAGCACGTGAGAGTTGCGACCTCCCACGTGCCTGCACAGGTGATTAGGGCACCAGCACAGTAGTAAAACTACGCTACGGGAGTATTATATCCATTTACGATCCATTGCGCAAGTCCCCGTTTTGGGAGTGGTGGTAGAATGAGACCTCCTCAAGAATGTAGTGAAGCGCTATGCGGGTACCGACCTGCATGGCGCTTTTTGACTGCATTTTATGCGGCAAGGCGGCCTCCTGAGCCGCCGGAAAGGAAACTATATGGATAAGAAGATCGCTATTCACACGATGGAGCTCTGGCTCGCCGACCTGCCGGTCGTACCCGGTCATGTCCAGCATGGCACCCGCCCCGTCGTTATCGTGTCCAACGATGTGGCAAACAACTTCAGCCCCATCGTCACGGCCGTACCGCTGACGAGCAACCGCAAGGCAGCAACTCTGCCGACGCACGTCTGCCTGCGCGGCTATGGCCTTGCGGCCACCAGCATCGCCAAGTGCGAGCAGGCCATGGCGCTGGACAAGTCGTGCCTCATTCGCCGTCTGGGCGAGGTCTCCGATTGGTATGACCGCCTCGCCATCCAGCACGCGCTGGCCGAGCAACTCGGCATCGAGCTGCAGGTCAACCTCGCGGCGTAAGGGGGGAGACAATATGGCGAAGGTTTTTACGAACGACGAAAAGAGGGAGATCGAGGAAAAGGCGAAGTACATCCTCACAGCCATGGATGACATCGGCAAAAACGGCGACGCCTACTGCACGGACGAGCACCTGTTCCGCGCCAGCAAGGCGGTGAGGCCGAACCTCACCGGACCGCAGTATCACACCGACAAGACGCTCCTGCTGCAGGCCGAGTTTCTCCATCGGGAGGGGTATCATCTGTATGCCCAACGGACGTGGGCCTACGAGGTGACTGCGGCGAAGCGACTCGCTGACATCCTTAAGGACCCGACTCTTCCGGTTCTTGCGATTCCAAAGGAGCTCCGCGCCGGTGACATTCTCCTCAGCGAGCAGCAGCGTGAGGCGATCGAGCTGGCGCTGAACAGCCGCCTCTCCATTATTCTCGGCGGCGCGGGCTGCGGCAAGACCACGCTCATTGAAGCCATCGTGCATTGCTTCAGAGAGCGCAATGACGCTTTTGTGCCGTATGTGGTCGCCGCCCCGACCGGCAAGGCTGCGCGCAACCTCACCGAGCGCACCGGGATCGAGGCACGCACGGTCCACGGC
>CDZG01016106.1_pt1 | contig 15498 bp, 10 predicted proteins | sample 557741 | NCBI WGS metagenome assembly CDZG01 (sample SAMEA3182086, study PRJEB8094) | gut metagenome | biome: human; feature: gut; material: Stool; isolation source: human stools | place: Canada | collected 2013-01-21
CAAATATGAGTATGGCCTCCCCCCCCCTTTCAGTCTTTTCAGTTCCCCCCCCCAATAAGGGCTATCCTGGTTTTCCAAACGTACGATCTTCTCCAACAAACGAAGGACATCCTCCCTCTCCGGAACATTCACATCCGCTCTCACCATCGTTATAAGTCCGTTCCAGTCGCTTCCCGAAAAATGAAAATCCCACTCCAATACCGGAATCTTTATATAAGGTGATATATACCGCCACAAAACCTCTGCTCGTTTTTCAGACAGCCTTCCATTCAACAGCCCCCCTCCTTCCGGGGAAGCTCCTCCTATTATTTGAATTTTCCTGATAAGACGGACGGAGTCGTTCAATGCGGAACAGATTTTAGCAAACCGCTCCATCTCGTTCCCATTGTCAAGTAAACATGTATCTATATTTACCTTTCCTTGATGAAAATAGATCCTTACCGAATCACGCTTCTCCTGAGCGGATATTTCTCCGCTTATACTCAACACGAGCACGAACAATACACATTTAATATAAAAAAACATCTTTTCGTCATTTAATCATTTGTTAATATGACAATCCAAACCCAGGCTTTTACACCCCTTGAATTTCGACCGCAAAATACACACCTATAAACCAACCTCCAAAGCAAAAAACAAGTATTTTAAACTTATAAATACTTAAAAAGAGAAACATCATACAATCTCTATCTAATTGAAAATTAAACAGTTATTTCTGTTTAATTAATATCAGGTAACGATTTAGAAACGAGCGAATTACAATATTCTGTTTTCTTTTGCCTCTGTCAAAGAACGATTCTTTCAATGCAAATATACACTTTACTTGTGACAAAAGCAATCTTTTTCTACATTTAATCGACTTACAGTCAGCCTTAAAGAGGGTATCTGGTCTCATTCCATCTTCTTCCTCAAAAATAACATAGCAGTCTAAATTGGTTTATGTATGGGATAGGTCTTGTTCATTCGATCCGGTAGACTACTATACATAAAAGTATAAAGGCGAGATACGACAAGGAGATGCCATGCTTTTGTGTAAGGGGAATCTCTCTTAGCTTATCGCAGACCATGTATAGCTAAGTGTTTTGAGAATAAACAGTCTGTAAAAAACGGAAAGACACCGATTATGGGCCGTATCACCATCAATGGAACCCAAGCCGGTTTCAGTTGTAAGAAAGAAGTGTCCCTCGCTTTGTGGGACGTCAAAACCAACCGGGCCAAAGGCAAGTCCGAGGAGGCCCGTACACTCAATCAGGAGCTTGACAATATCAAGGCGCAAATCACCAGGCACTACCAGTACATCTGCGACCACGACAGTTTTGTTACAGCCAAGAAAGTCTATAACCGCTATGTCGGCTTCTCAGAGGAATGCCACACCCTTATGAACCTTTTCAGGGAACAGCTGGAACCGTATAAAAAGAAAATCGGCATAGAGAAAGCCGAAAGCACCTACTGCGGTCTGGTTGCCGATTACAAGAGTCTCCTGCTTTTCATGAAAAGCAAGAAGAATGCAGAGGATATTGTCATCGAAGAACTTGAGAAATCATTCATCGAGGATTACTACAACTGGATGCTCGGTACATGCGCTTTGGCAAACTCCACTGTCTTCGGGCGTGTCAATACCTTGAAGTGGCTGATGTATATCGCGCAGGAAAAAGGCTGGATACGGGTTCATCCGTTCGCATCATTCGAGTGTATGCCCGAATACAAGAGGCGTTCTTTCCTTTCCGAAGAGGAACTGCAAAGGATAATCCATATAGAACCGAGATACAAACGCCAGCGTGCCATGCGCGACATGTTCCTGTTCATGTGCTTCACCGGTCTTTCCTATGTGGACTTGAAAGCCATAACATACGATAATATCCATACCGACTCCGACGGCGGTACATGGCTGATGGGCAACCGTATAAAAACGGGAGTGGCGTATGTCGTAAAATTATTGCCCATTGCTATCGAACTGATTGAAAAATATAGGGGTACGGATGAAAAGAAAGACTCCCCGAATGTGTCTTTCCGGTAGGTGAATACAATGCCATGCGGCTCAGTCTTGGAATCATAGGCAGGAAATGCAACTCCGGGGCGAGGTCACCCCGCACATCGGACGCCACGCATTTGCCGTTCTGGCCATACTCAAGGGGATGCTGCTGGAAACTCTTCAGAAAGTGTTTGGGCATAAGTCCATCACATACGTCCTGCGCATCCATTCACTTGTCCGGCGCAGGCGGGGCAATCTTTTTCTGGAAGTCGCCCATCTGTACGACCAGCGTGCTGACCAGCTTTCTCAACTCCTAATACGCGCTTGTTTCAATAATTGTCAGTTCCATACTAAAATTCTTTTTAAGATTCTGAATATGCGACAAAGTAACGCACATCCTATATCCTTTCCAAACAGATAATATCAGAGTCTTCCGTTGGCGTGCATTGGCGTATCCAACGTTAAAAGCGAAGGTCCTTCACCTGCATCCATGCGGCAACGGAACTTCCATTCCCTTACTTGTTTTCCATAAATTTATAGGATTAATTTCTGGTGCATGATATTAATAGTCATTATTCTGTCTGCTTTTTTTGCTTGCATAATTGCAGCTAACAGTTATCTATTCCAGAACGCATTGTTATGGAAAATGGCAAGCTGTTTTGTTGGTTTATGGATATTGTGTATGATAATTACCGTCTTCGTTTGTCGTAAACTTGAATGCTCTAATTAAAACAGTACGGTTGTCATGCTTTGTGTGTTTTATTATAAATATTATGAATTATTTGGAATTGATATGTAATATAGATAATTTTGCAGTCGGGAAATGGTTTCGGGAGGTTTACGCCTTCCGAATGAAAAGGGAACCCGGTGAAAATCCGGGACAGTACCCGCTGCTGTGAGTCCACAAAAACGGACATCGAACTTTTGCCACTGGTGTAATACCGGGAAGGCACGATGACCGGGACGAGTCAGAAGACCTGCCATGACCGGAATGAGATTTACACCTGCGGGATATACGGGTCGTAATCAAATAAGGAATAGCTCATCGGCCATTCAATATTTGAAGACAGACATATTCCCGTTCGTGTAAGTCCGCACGAACGGGAATTTTTTGTGTTTGTTAATAATATGTTTTACATTAAAATGAGTGACCTATGAAAAGAAAATTACGCTTTCTGGCAGGTGCCTGTCTATTTACCGCAACCGCCTTGTTCTCTGGCTGTAGTTCGGACGATGACTTTTTGATGGACCCGGTTGATTCCGGAACTTCGCAAACCCGTGCTGTGACAAATCCGGACGGTACTTTAACTATCACTTTCGATGATTTAGATCCCGGCATGTTAGCAGGACCTACCTCGGCCGGAGAAAATCTTTATTCGTACCAAGGGTATCCTCAAGTAACCACCATTTACGACAATACTCCGGAAGAATATCTCTTCCTTTCAATGTTTAATACTGTAGGTGGAAGCACAGAGTATTCCAGCGGCGGCATCGCACTTTCCAACTGGAACATCCGCTCCAATCAGTCGGGAAATACCGGAGACTGGTGGTATTCTTATCTAAACCAATGTTCTGTCTATAACACTGCGGTGGAAGCGGAAGGACAGAATAAGGAAGCCGGGCACAGCGGTTCCAATTTCGGTGTCGTTTACGGATATGTGGATGCTTACAATCAGGCATGGATGGCTAAACCAGAATTTTATTTCAATGTTCCCCGGAAATTGGTCGGCCTGTGGATCTGCAACACCTCATACACTTATGGTGTCATTACTTATGGTAATCAGTTCGGTTCTACGGGGGTAGCGACTCCTCTGAAAGAGATGAAAGGGTATTTCCAAGTGAATCTGGAATGTTATGATGCGAATGGCGGTCTGATCCGCACTTACAAACGTCTTTTAGCCGATTATCGTAACGGCCAACAACAGGTTGATCCTATCACGACATGGGATTATTGGGAAATCAATGCCGAAGGGGTGCAAAGTGTGAAATTCAACTTCGAGGGTTCGGATTCGGGAGCATACGGTTTGAATACTCCGGCTTATATCTGTATTGATGATATCACCATACAATAAAAAGAATACAAGGATATCCCTTCTGTCGGGGGTATCCCTGTTATTTTTCTAAAATCCACACATCATGCATCGTTTTCACTATTTTATTATTTCTGCCTGTATGCTGTTCACCTCCTGCAACAAGGATGAAGTCATTACCGAAGAAGTAGGAGGACAACCTATAATAGAACTTGACAGCGAGACCGGTATTTACACGGTCAAGGTCGATCACGAATTGACTATCGCCCCGACATACCAGAATGTTGAAGATGCTCTTTTTGCTTGGACGATAGACGGTACGCTGGTTTCTTCGGGTCCGTCTCTTCAACGTACATGGAATGAATGCGGGGATTTTTATGTCAAACTAAGAGTAGACAATGCGGAAGGCTATGCCGAAGAGGAACTGAAAGTAGAAGTGAAAGAACTCACCCCTCCGGTCATCTCACTGGCACTACCTTCGCAGGGGCTAAAAGTCGTCCGGAATACCGATTACACATTTACTCCCGATATTCAGCATTCGGATGTCGAAGGGTTCAAAATCGAATGGGTACGGGAAGGAAAAATCGTTTCCACCGAGAATACTTATACTTTCAATGAAAAAGAACTCGGTGTTTATACGGTGACAATCAACGCTTCCAATATAGATGGGACAACAACGAAAGACATAAGCGTAGAGGTCGTGGAAACGATGCCCTACGTTGTCAAATTCCCGACCCCGTCTTACCTGCAAACATCCACGGACAGGTACACTTTTGCCGACCGTCCTGTTTTCCTGCGTCCGTTGTTGGAGTATTTCGACAATCCCCGTTTTGAGTGGAGTGTGGACGGTCAGGTCATGGAAGGAGAAGTGGAACGCATGTTCAAGTTCACGCCGTCCGCACCCGGAGAATACACCGTCTCCTGTACTGTGTCGGAAGACACACCGACGGAAAAAATAAGCAGGAATATCGACAAAGGGAAAACGGCTGTCACTGCCACCGTAAAAGTCGTTTGTGTGGACAAAAAGGAACAAGACGGCTTCCGGGCTTCGGGAAGTTCCAAGCTCTGGAATAAAGTCTATGAATATACCCCAGCTCCCGGCCAATTTATCAACGAGACGAGCACGATAGGCGGTATGACCGGCAACGAAACATCCCCTGAAGCGGCTGTCGCATGGGCAACACAGCGTTTGAAAGACAAACTGCACGTCTCTTTAGGTTCTTTCGGGGGTTATATCATCGTCGGCTTCGACCACAGTATTCCCAATTCGGGTAACCAATATGATTTCTGTGTTCAGGGGAACGCCTTTGACGGCAGTTCCGAACCGGGTATCGTATGGGTCATGCAAGATATAAACGGAAACGGATTGCCGGATGACGAGTGGTACGAACTGAAAGGATCTGAAGCAGGCAAGGAAGAAACAATACAGAATTTTGAAGTGACCTATTACCGTCCGGAAGGCAAAAAAATGGATGTCCAATGGATCAGTTCCGACGGTAGAAACGGCTGGGTAGACTATCTGTCCGCTTATCATACACAAGACTATTATTATCCGGCTTGGATTTCGGAAAACAGTTATACCCTGACAGGCACTTGTCTGGCCGCCCGCAACACCCAAGATTCTCAAACCGGTTATTGGGATAATCAGAGTTATGACTGGGGGTACGTGGATAATTTCGGAAACGACCAGATAGAAGGCGGCAGTACGGTGGATGGAAGCGGACAAAGGAACGGTTTCAAAATTTCCAATGCCATCCATGCCGATGGAACGGAAGCCAATCTGCAATATATTGACTTTATCAAAATACAATGCGGTGTTCTGGCCAAAAGCGGCTGGCTGGGCGAAGTTTCTACGGAGGTATTTTCTTTTGAGGATCTAACCAAATAATAAAAATTACAAGTATGAAAATTTATTTTCTTCCCATGCTCCTATCCTTGTTCTTTTTGGGAGCGTGTGACAAAAACGATGAAATTATACCTGAAGATGCAGATGAAAATTTCATCACATCGGTCGTGATGACCGTGGACGGGAAATCGTACACGGCCGACATTACGGACAATACAGTAACAATAACCGTTCCCTATACGGTATCGCTGAACAACGCCGAAGTGGAATTCAAGTACACAACTTCTGCAACAATCATACCTGATCCTGAAACGGTAACGGACTGGGATAACGAACGAACCTTCCGGGTGACATCCTATAACGGAGATGCCCGCGAATATACCTATAAGGTCGTGAAAAGCGAGATAGAATCTGACGGAGATGTGGAGTTGAAGACCACCGAGGAGGTAGCTTCTTTTGCCGCAACCAAAACAACCGTTGTCAAAGGGAACCTGATTATCGGCTCTGATGCGGAAGAGGCAGAAAAAATCACTGACATATCTGCATTGGCATCTTTGAAAGAGGTTACTGGCAACATTGTCATTCGTAACAGTTACAACGGTGCAGACTTGACAGGGTTGGATAATATCGTTTCTGCCGGAGGTTTACAGGTAGGTTCGACCGATGTCGCCTCGAAAGCTACGGAACTTCACATGATTTCCATGAAAGCATTGGAAACGCTCTCCGGAGACATATCGGTATATAACGACCAAGTGACGTATGTCCTATTCGAGAAACTGGCAACTATTGAAGGAAGCGTGATGTTCAATGCGTCGTCGTTACAGAGTTTTGAGTTTCCGGTTCTGACTACTGTAGGTCAGGATCTGAATCTTCAAGGACTCAATGAAGAGAACACAGCAGCCGGTTCGATTGCGTCTTTGGAAATACCGGAACTGACAAGTGTCGGAGGGGTCTTGTCCGTAAACAATCTTGCCAAGCTGACTTCCATGAGCTTCCTTAAGCTGAAAGAGACCGGTGGCCTTGATTTCCATACCGTCCCCGTGATGTTGGAAACCATCAACCTTCCGGAAATCGAAACAGTAAACGGAAGTATTATTATGGAAGCCAATATGGAAGCTCCTCCTACCGGTGGTTTTGTTCCCCAACGAAATGACGTGCTTCAGGCTTTCGGTGGAATGGACAAACTGACAACGATAAAGGGACAGATAAAGATAAAGAATTTCACGGCACTCAAACAACTTCCCGACTGGAGCAAGATCACCACACTTGGAAGCATCACGCTGGATTATCTTGAAGATGTGAGCGGAACACTGCTGTTGCCGAACGCCCGATTTGAAACCTTCGGAGAAACAGCGCCCCAGATTGAAATTATAAACAAGGTGCAGCTCTCCAAAATTGAAACAGCCGAAGATTTGTCAAATGTAAATTTTGTCATCACCAGTCTCACGAATAATAAGTTCCCTGAAATCACGTTCAAGAATATCAAAGACTTCACTTGTAAGCCAACCACCAACAATATCGATTATACCATATCGACAATTCAACATGTATATGGAAATCTAAATGTGACAGGCCAAATGCGAAGCAATGCCAAATTTCCCGACTTGGAAATCATAGATGGATATGGATATATCCAAATACCCATGTTTGCTTCAATCACAATGCCAGTCTTGAAAGAAGTGGGAGGACAGTTCTATTTATCTGGAAATTTTACCAGTTGTAACTTGCCCTTACTATCCAAAGTTTGTTGTTCAGCTTCTCCTGTATATTATAAAGAGGGAGAGGGTTCGTTAGCAATATCTTTACAAAGTAAATCGCTGGATATTCCGGAATTGCTTCACGTAGGAGGTGAAGGGTTGTTCGTTAATAAAGCAACAGGCATTACTTGTGATAAATTACAGACTATAGATGGTACGCTACAGATAAAAAGTGCGACTTCTCTTTCTCAGGAAACACTTTCCATGGAGAAGTTGGAGACCTTGCATGGGGTTGTTTTTGACGGTTTGACGAAATTTACCGACTACACTTTCTTCGGCAAGTTTATAGAAAACGGAATGATTACGGGGGAAAGTTGGAGCGTGACGAAATGTGGGTATAACCCAACCTTCCAAAATATGAAGGACAAACAATATACGCAGCAGGATTAAACCTTATACCTTAACCAGAGTACCCGTAATGATTCGGGTACTCTTTTTTATCCGAATGACAATGAGCAGAACAATACAACGGATTTGCCTTTTTCTTTTCTGCCTGCCAGTTTTCGGCAGTTGCATGAAATGGGATTACGGAGAGATGGAAGATTTCTCTGTATCGGCCTCTGGTCTTTTCATTACCAACGAGGGGAATTTCCAGTACAGCAATGCCACGCTTTCCTACTACGATCCCGCCACGTGCGAAGTGGAGAATGAAGTGTTTTACCGTGCCAACGGGTTCAAGTTGGGCGATGTGGCCCAGTCTATGGTTATCCGGGACGGTATAGGCTGGATCGTGGTGAACAACTCGCATGTGATTTTCGCCATCGACATCAATACTTTCAAGGAAGTGGGCCGTATCACAGGTTTCACCTCACCCCGGTATATCCATTTTCTGTCGGATGAGAAAGCCTATGTGACGCAGATATGGGACTACCGTATCTTCATCATCAACCCCAAGACATACGAGATTACCGGCTATATCGAATGTCCAGACATGGACATGGAATCGGGTTCCACCGAACAAATGGTACAATACGGCAAGTACGTCTATGTGAACTGCTGGTCGTACCAGAACCGCATCCTGAAAATCGACACGGAGACGGACAAGGTCGTGGACGAACTGACCATCGGCATACAACCTACTTCGCTGGTCATGGACAAATACAACAAGATGTGGACCATCACGGATGGCGGTTACGAGGGCAGCCCATACGGTTACGAGGCACCGTCTCTCTATCGTATAGACGCCGAGACTTTCACCGTAGAGAAACAGTTCAAGTTTAAGCTGGGCGACTGGCCTTCGGAAGTCCAGCTCAACGGTACACGGGATACACTTTACTGGATCAACAACGATATTTGGCGAATGCCGGTGGAAGCCGACCGTGTTCCCGTCCGGCCTTTTCTGGAGTTTCGGGACACCAAATACTACGGCCTTACGGTCAATCCCAACAACGGGGAGGTATATGTGGCCGACGCTATTGATTACCAGCAACAAGGTATCGTGTATCGCTATTCGCCGCAAGGCAAGCTGATCGATGAATTTTACGTGGGAATCATTCCGGGAGCTTTCTGCTGGAAATAACGAGGAAGGAGGACAAAAATGAAAAGACATCTTATTCTATTGTTCGTGGGGGTAAGCCTGCCCTTTCTGCTTGCCGCCCAGCAGAAAAATTCCGTCAGCATTACCAAAAGGGTACTACGTATTCCGGAGGTTACGGTGGTGGGCAAACGACCTATGAAGGATATAGGCGTGCAACGAACCCGTTTCGATTCCATCGCCATGAAAGAGAACATCGCCTTGTCTATGGCCGATGTGCTGACATTCAACTCATCCGTTTTTGTCAAGAACTACGGACGCGCCACGTTATCCACCGTGGCTTTCCGGGGTACCTCTCCCTCGCATACCCAAGTGACGTGGAATGGTATGCGCATTAACAACCCGATGCTGGGCATGACGGATTTTTCCACCATCCCTTCTTACTTTATCGATGATGCCTCGCTGCTGCACGGAACGTCATCGGTAAACGAAACGGGCGGCGGCTTGGGTGGTCTGGTCAGGCTCTCCACTTCTCCGGCCAACCATGAAGGGTTCGGGTTGCAGTACGTGCAGGGAGTGGGGTCGTTCAGCACGTTCGACGAGTTTCTCCGCCTGACCTACGGTGACAAACACTGGCAGTCCTCCACCCGTGTGGTGTATTCCTCTTCCCCCAACGACTACAAATACCGAAACCGGGACAAGAAGGAAAACATCTATGACGAGGACAAGAACATCATCGGTTCCTATTACCCGACGGAACGCAACCGCAGCGGGGCTTATAAGGATCTGCACGTCTTGCAGGAAATTTATTATAACACGGGCGAAGGCGACAAGTTCGGGCTAAACGCCTGGTATATCAATTCCAACCGGGAACTGGCGATGCTCAGCACGGATTACGGGAACGACATGGACTTCGAGAACCGCCAAAGGGAGCAGACGTTTCGCGGCGTCCTCTCGTGGGATCGCGTGCGGGAGAAATGGAAGGTCGGTGTAAAAGGCGGCTATATACACACATGGATGGCCTATGATTACAAGCGGGACAAGGGAAACGGCGAAATGGCTTCGATGACCCGCTCACGCAGTAAGATTAACACGTTCTACGGAAGTGCGGACGGGGATTATGCTCCTTCAGAGAAATGGCTGTTCACGGCCGGTGTTTCCGTACACCAGCATTTGGTGGAAAGCGCGGACAAAAATATCATCTCGCAGGAAGGTAACAAGGCTGTTGTCGGGTATGACAAGGGACGTGTCGAGTTTTCCGGTTCCGTTTCTGCGAAATGGCGGCCTGTCGATCGTTTTGCCGCCTCGCTTGTCCTTCGCGAGGATATGTTCGGTACGGAATGGGCCCCGGTTATCCCGGCTTTCTTCATCGACGGGGTACTGTCGAAAAAAGGCAATATCGTGGCGAAAGCATCCATCTCCCGGAACTACCGTTTTCCCACGCTGAACGACCTCTATTTTCTGCCGGGCGGTAATCCCGACCTGAAAAGCGAGCACGGCTTCACATACGACGTGGGGTTGTCGTTCTCGGTGGGGAAAGAAAATGTATATGCTTTGAGCGGTGGTATCAACTGGTTCGATTCGCACATCGACGACTGGATCATCTGGCTACCCACAACCAAGGGATTCTTCTCCCCCAGAAACCTCAAAAAGGTACATGCTTACGGGGCAGAGACCAACGCCCACCTTGATATAATGCTCGGAAAGGACTGGAAACTGGATATGAACGGAACTTTCTCGTGGACTTCCTCGATCAACGAGAGCGAACCGATGAGTCCGGCAGACCAATCCGTCGGCAAACAGTTGCCATACGTGCCGGAGTTTTCCGCAACGGTGACCGGACGTCTGTCATGGCGGACATGGAGCCTGCTTTACAAATGGTGTTATTACAGCCAGCGTTATACCATGTCGAGTAATGACTATACCCTGACGGGCTATCTGCCCCCTTACTTCATGAATAACGTGACACTGGAAAAACAGCTCTCTTTCCGATGGGCCGATCTGTCGCTAAAGGGCAGCATCAACAACCTGTTCGATGAAGAATACCTTTCCGTATTGTCCCGTCCCATGCCGGGCATCAATTTCGAGATATTCATCGGCATAACACCCAAGTTCGGAAAAAACAAAAATAGTAAACGATAATCTGCATCAATATGAACGCATTAAAGAATTTAAGCCTGATTTTGTTGCTTTCTCTGGCATTTACAGGCTGCCACAACAAAAGCTCAAAAATCAATGATTTCAACCTGCTGCTTTATGCTCCCGAATATGCCTCCGGCTTCGACATCAAAGGGGCGGGCGGGAAGGAAAGCGTACTGATAACCGTCAGGAATCCCTGGCAGGGAGCGGACAGTGTAACCACATGGCTGTTTATCGTCCGCAACGGTGAAGAGGTTCCCGAAGGGTTTGCAGGACAGGTACTCAAAGGAGACGCCAAACGCATCGTGGCGATGTCTTCCACTCATATCGCCATGCTTGACGCAATCGGTGAAGTCCGGTGTATAACCGGCGTTTCGGGAATCGACTACATTTCCAACCCAGACATCCAAGCCCGCCGCGACAGTATTGGCGATGTCGGCTATGAAGGGAACATCAACTACGAGTTGCTGCTCTCGCTCGATCCCGACCTCGTTCTGCTCTATGGGGTGAACGGCGCAAGCGCAATGGAAAGCAAACTCGAAGAACTCGACATACCGTTCATGTATGTCGGCGATTATCTTGAAGAGTCGCCTCTCGGCAAGGCCGAATGGATGGTAGTGCTTTCAGAAGTCACAGGAAAACGTGAGAAGGGTGAAAAAGCCTTTGCCGCAATCCCGGTCAGATACAACGCCTTGAAAAAGAAAGTGGCCGACAGTACCCTCGGCACTCCTTCGGTTATGCTTAATGTTCCCTATGGCGACTCGTGGTTCATGCCTTCAACCCAAAGTTATGTAGCCCGCTTGATTACTGATGCGGGAGGCCGCTATATCTACCAGAGGAACACGGGAAACGCTTCTATCCCCATTGACTTAGAAGAAGCATATCTGCTCGCGTCGGATGCGGACATGTGGCTGAACGTGGGAATGGCGAACTCCCTTGACGACTTGAAGGCATCATGTCCGAAATTCACCGATACCCGATGTTTCAAAAATGGAGAGGTGTATAACAACAACGCCCGTACCAACACAGCCGGGGGTAACGACTATTACGAGTCTGCCGTCGTGAATCCTGACATCGTGCTCCGCGACCTCGTGAAGATATTCCATCCTGAACTGGTGCAGGAAGAGTGTGTGTATTACAAGCAACTGAAATAGATACGTTCCCGTTCGACTATATTATTCTCCATATTGATTACGCTCACGGTCGGTCTTTTTTTACTGGACTTGGCCGTGGGAGCTGTCAACATTCCGATCCGCGATGTATGGGCAGCACTGACCGGGGGAAATTGTTCCCGTGCCACGGAAAAAATCGTACTCAACATACGCCTCATAAAAGCTATAGTGGCACTGTTGGCCGGGGCTGCCTTATCGGTCAGCGGTCTTCAGATGCAGACCCTCTTCCGTAATCCTCTTGCCGGTCCCTATGTCCTTGGCATCAGTTCCGGTGCAAGTCTCGGTGTGGCACTTGTGGTACTTGCCGGGATCGGTTCATCAATAGGCATTGCCGGAGCAGCGTGGGTGGGTGCGGCTGTCGTGTTGCTCGTGATAACTGCCGTCGGACAGCGAATAAAAGACATCATGGTAATCCTGATTCTGGGCATGATGTTCTCATCGGGCGTAGGTGCTGTCGTGCAGATATTGCAGTACCTCAGCAAAGAGGAATCGCTGAAAGCCTTTGTCATTTGGACGATGGGGGCTTTGGGTGACGTCACCTCCGGACAACTTCTGATTCTTGTTCCATCGGTGTTTGCCGGACTGCTGTTGGCTGTACTGACCATCAAACCGCTTAACCTCCTGCTGTTCGGAGAGGAATATGCCGTAACAATGGGACTGAATATTCGGCGTTCACGCAGCCTGTTGTTTCTCTCGACAACGCTGCTCGCCGGAACGATAACCGCTTTTTGCGGTCCGATAGGTTTCATAGGTCTCGCTATGCCTCATGTCACAAGAATGCTTTTCCAAAATAGCGATCATCATGTCCTTCTGCCCGGAACAATTCTTTCGGGAGCATCGATATTGCTTCTTTGCGACATCATTTCTAAAATATTCACCTTGCCGATCAACGCCATTACAGCTCTATTGGGAATCCCAATCGTCGTATGGGTGGTTTTACGCAACAAATCCATCACCGCATGATAGAATTACAGCATTTTTCCATAGGTTACAAAGAAAACTCGTTGCTCCACGAGGTAAATGCCACGATAAAAAAAGGTCAACTGACAGCCCTTATCGGAAGAAACGGGACAGGAAAATCGACGTTGCTCCGCGCCATAGCCGGTCTGAACCGGTGTTATTCCGGAAAAATCATTCTCGACGGGCACGACATCGCCTGCATGAAAACCGAAGATATGGCAAAAACGCTGGCTGTCGTCACGACCGAGCGCACGCGCATCGCCAACCTGCGGTGCAAGGATGTCGTAGCCATAGGCCGTGCTCCTTATACCAACTGGATAGGTAGGATGCAAGAAACAGATAAGGAGATAGTCATGCAATCGCTCATTTCGGTGGGAATGGAGGCTTATGCAAACCGCACGATGGATAAAATGTCGGATGGCGAATGCCAGCGTGTGATGATTGCTCGTGCATTGGCACAGGATACTCCTATCATTCTCCTTGATGAACCGACTTCCTTTCTTGACATGCCTAATCGCTACGAACTTGTGGCGTTGCTTCGTAGGCTTGTCCACGACGAGAAAAAATGTATCATGTTCTCGACACATGAACTTGACATCGCGTTGTCCATGTGCGATTCGATAGCATTGTTAGATACCCCGAATTTAAGTTGCTTGACCGCGTCTGAAATGCAGAAAAGCGGATACATTGACAGACTTTTCCAAAATGAAAACATCCGTTTCGACTCCTTATGCGGTACAATGATTTTGAAACAATGAGTATATACACTGTAGAAAATTTTACTTCAGACATCACTGTTGAAGGATACATCGCCGAATTCCGTGACGAACCACATTTTCTTGAACTTTGCAAACAATGTACCAATTACGGTAAAAGTTGGGGGTGTCCTCCATTTGATTTTGATACGGAATCGTTTCTCCGACAATACAAGTATGCACATCTTATGGCAACGAAGATAATCCCTGAAGACAAAGATATTCCGATTGAATATACACAAAAACTCATTTTACCGGAACGGATACGAATCGAGAGCGAATTATTGGATATGGAACGGAAATATGGAGGGCGTTCATTTGCCTATATAGGTAAATGTCTTCACTGCTCAGATAACGAGTGTACGCGTAACTGCGGCACACCATGCCGACACCCGGAAAAAGTGCGTCCGTCACTCGAAGCCTTCGGATTTGACATAGCAAAACGCTTTCTGAACTTTTTAACATCGAACTTCTTTGGGGAAAGGATGGCAAATTACCTGAATATCTTGTTCTCGTAAGCGGATTTTTTCATAATGAATACGAACTTTGCAACATAGCATACTAATGATTCGGACATGAAATAAACAGACAAACTAACCACATTCGGTTCAATCTGTTTTGTGATTTCAAATGAATTATAGTTAGATATGTAAAAAGCGACGCTGGAGCTTGAAATAAGTAACGGTTTATCGGTGTATTCTCCGTTAAACCGTCCTGTTTTCGTTAAACGAAAACACAACTTGCTGTCCGCAGGAGCGGACCATGTTTCTCCAATAATTATTGTGTATCAGACCATTGTGTGGCTATTTTCCTGTGGTTTGTGGGGCTTTTCCATCAGATATTTGCCGGCTGTTCTCCCCATTAAAGGATAGATATATCTCCATGACCATGTGACTTACGCCCATAATTCGGGGATAAGGAGGCGAATATACGGAAAATCTGCCCTTTACATGCCCTATTGTCCATTAATGGATTGCTACTTCTACACTTCTGCAAATGGAGAATGGGCATGTAGCCGTGTACGACTTATGTTTTTTCTTCATTGTCTCCATTAACGGATTGCTACTTCTACACTTCTGCAAATGGAGAATGACATGTAGCCGTATACGCCTTATTGTTTTTTCATCGTCTCCATTAACGGATTGCTACTTCTACACTTCTGCAAATGGAGAATAACAGGTAGCCGTATACGCCTTATTGTTTTTCTTCATCGTCTCCATTAACGGATTGCTACTTCTACACTTCTGCAAATGGAGAATAACAGGTAGCCGTATACGCCTTATTGTTTTTCTTCATCGTCTCCATTAACGGATTGCTACTTCTACACTTCTGCAAATGGAGAATAACAGGTAGCCGTATACGCCTTATTGTTTTTCTTCATCGTCTCCATTAA
>CDZG01023521.1_pt1 | contig 15423 bp, 10 predicted proteins | sample 557741 | NCBI WGS metagenome assembly CDZG01 (sample SAMEA3182086, study PRJEB8094) | gut metagenome | biome: human; feature: gut; material: Stool; isolation source: human stools | place: Canada | collected 2013-01-21
CTCGTGGCCATGTTCGCCCGCACGCCGGTGGCCAAGGCTTTCCGCCGCTGGGTGCTGGACGTGCTGGACAAGCTCGACGCCGAACAGCACGCCGCCCCTTCCTCCCCCACCCCCGACGACTTCACCGGCACCCTGTCCATCACGCCGTCCAGCGTGGCCGACCGCAAGCCCCTGCGGGCGCTGGTAGGCTCGTGGGCGCAGGTCTCCGGCCTGCCCTTCGCCGCCTGCTGGAACCAGCTCAAGGCCGCTTTCAACATTGCCAACATCAAGGAGCTGCCGCAGGAGTGGATACCGGACGCCATCGACTGGGTGCAGAAGCGTATCGACGCCCTGCCCGCTCCGGCCCCGGCCACGGCCCTGCCTGCCTCCCCCTCCTCCCCGACAGATGACGCCGAAGGCCATCTTGCCGCCATCCGGGAGCATATCCGCCAGATCCACCGCCACGAGGAAGCCCTGTTCCTGCTGGCCCGTCGCGCCCTGCCCGCTGCCCGCAAGCCGCAGGACATGTACAGCCCGGCCCGGCGCATGGGCCTGACCGCCTTCCAGAGCATGGAGGATTGCGCCGGCGCGCTGGATTACTCCCTGCGTGCCCTGGAATCCGCCGCCCGCACCATGCTGGCCCTTGGCCGATAGGGGGGAGCCATGCGCATCAACGAACTCCAGCGCCGCGCACTTTTGGCCCTGATGGATGTGGAAACGGCCCACGTGGCCGTGGACAGGACGACACGCCGCACGGCACAGCACCAGCTCTATGCCCTGATCCGGGAACGCTACGGCTGCAAATACAGCTGCCTGCCCGCTGACCGGTGGAAGGAGGTGGTCATCTGGTTGGTGGAAGGGCCGTTGACTTCCGGCGGAGAGATGACTATCTAAAAAGAAAGGGGCGGTGAGTGCTACCAACACCCGCCGCCCCGTGGGCCAGTCCCCGGAATCGAGTTCCAGTTTTTAGCCCCTGTGAGAGCGGCAATCTCTCACAGGGGCATCCTTATTTCATCCAACGACGAATGATAAGGGCCACCACTACGCCCGCCACGACTTGCGCGGCAACGTCTGTGAGGAACTGCCACATAGGCGCAACCTCCTTTAGGGGGCTGGCCCATTCGCCGAACTTACCAAAAAGCCGCAGCCGCCGCAACGCAGAAAGGCCGGGATCTCTCCCGGCCTTCGTTGTGTGCTGCGAGCTGTACCGCCCGGACTACTTCGCCATGCAGGTGGCGCAGAAGCTCTTGAACTCCGCCATCTCGGCTTCGTTGAGCTGGCCCTGCATATCGGTCAGCAGGTCACTGAGCGCCATGAGCGCATGGGTGAACTCCTGTGTGGCGACCTTCCCGTAGCGTTCTTCCTTGCCGGCCAGCTTGCGGTAATCCAGCCAGCCGCCGAGCTCTTCTTTCAGACGGTCGCAGGTCTTCAGCAGGCCGCTTTCCTCCTGGCCATCAAGACGGGTCACAGTCCCCGTGGAGGGGTCGATATTGATCAGCATGACATCCCCCTGTCAGGCAGCCATGCTAGGCGGTCGCGCCGCCACTGGAGGCCGTGCGGGTAGGCGTGTAGTGATTGATGGCGAAACGTTCCAGGCGGGACACGGCGGCATCAGCGATGCGATCACCGCGCAGCGTATCCTTAAGGGCTTCGTTTTCGCGGGCGAGACGGGCGTTCTCATCCGCCAGGCGGTTTGTCTGGAGCGTGCATTCCAGACGGTCGAAGCGCTGGTTCATCTCGCAGCAGCAGTCCTTCTGCTGCTGGACGATGCGGCATTCCATGGCGGCCCGGGCGTTCTCGGCCTTCAGGGCTTCCAGCTCGATCTTGGCGTTGATGAGGCCGGAGCTTTCGCGAATATCGCGGCTCACGCCGTCCACCTTGCAGTTGAGGGAGGCCAGAGCGGCTTCCATCTTGCAGCAGCAGTCGCGCACGGTGTCGCCCACGTTGCGGGTGGCGTCCACGGCACGGTCGCCCTGGTTGCGGATGGAGTTGGTCACATTGGCGATGGATTCGCACAGCCAAGTCTGGAGGGACTGGAAGCCGTTGGTGCTGACAGCCTGGGCAGCGGAGATGCGGTCATGCAGCCCGATAATGGACTGGCAGCTGTTGCCGGCGCAGTTGTTGAACGCGGCCTGCTCGGCGCCGTTCAGATTGCCCCAGCCACCACGGGAGAACAGGAACAGCAGCAGGAACACGAATATGAACATGCCCTCACCGCCCCAGCCGCGGTCATGGCCCTTGTCCTTGCACAGGGCCAGCAGGCCGGGAAGGTCCATGCCCTTGTTGCCCTGCATGAGGGCCAGCAAACCAGCGATATCACCCATGGTCGAGTTCTCCTTGTTGAGGTTGTCGTCCACCTTGTCTTCAAGACGGTCCATCTGACGCGCGAGGTCCGAAGGGTCGTAGCCCATGAAAAAACCTCCAAAGTTTCCCCGGCTGCGGGATTGCAGCCAGGCTTTGGAGGTATCTTGCCCTATACGAACTCTTCCGCCAGCGGGACGGCACACCCCGGCCCCACGTTGTCCCTGGCGCTTCCACAAAGACGCTCCCAGTCCTCAAGGGCCTCACGAGAGTAGAATATCCTGCCGTGGATGGAGAAAAAGCGCGGGCCGGGCAACCCGGGTTCCCACACCTTCTTGCCCCGCCGCCAGTGCTTCATGGTCGATACGCTGTAGCCTATGATCTGTGCTGCCTCCTTGGGCGACAGTCGTTGCATGGTCACATTCTTGAATGCTTGCCCCGATCCGTCCATGATGCTATCAAGTCTCCGCTTCGGTTCCCCGGAGCACATCAAAGGCGGATACCCTGCACGGGTTCGGTCCTCCCGTGTGGGGCCGTGGTGCGGTGCCTATTCGCCGCGCCGGTGGGGGCGTTGCAGCGCCCCCGCCTCTAGCCTCTACCTCTTAACCTGCCACGCCCCAGGGGCGCATCCAGAGGGTCTGGTTGTTTTCCCGCTCCACGCGGCGCTTCATGCGGCGGTAGTAGCCGGGGTTTATCATCTCGAACAGCTGGTAGCCGACCATCCAGTCAAAGGCCCAGCGGAACCACCAGAGGTTGTTCCCCGGCACAAGACCCATGATGGTGCGTAGCGCGCCCTGTCCCAGGGTGTCCCCATCCCGGACGCGCACCCAGATATCGTGGATCTCGTCAATGGTCCCCAGCGTCGGCCCGGCCAGTGTGGCAACAAGACCTCCCCCTGCCCTATTGGCCTCACCGAACATAAAATCTCCAAAGATCCCCAATCCGCCCCCCTGGAGTGCAGCGGCAAGAAAGGTCTTGTATGCCATCTCAAGGCTGTCGATTTCACGCGGGTTCCTTCCCTTGAGCAGTTCTTTGGCCGTCATGGCGATGTAACCGAACAACGTTTGCATCAAAAACAAGCGGGCCAGATTGGCAAGCTCTCCATTCTGGTTGAAAAAACCTTTCCAGGCGGAAGTGGCGCCACGCCCCCCAAGCTCCCGCCCCCAAACCTTTTGCAGCATGGCCACGGGGAAGGACTTGAACTGCATGACGAAGCGCAACAGCTCGCCGGGAATGGTACCGGAAGACGTTCCCTGCCGTGTGATGCTGCGCGTTTTGGCATCCGGTTGCAGGACGGCGAAGTCGATGCGGTCATGGAAATAGGTACGCAGCTGCGACTGGAGCTCAAAGCGCAAATCAGCAATGCGCCCTTCCGTCGGTTCCAGCCCTTTGTGCACCAGATAGGCGGCCAGTACGTCCGGCGGCACGTCATCCAGCGCATCCGGCGTCAGGTAATCTCGTCCGTCGGCGGCACGCGTTTCTCCGCTGCGGATAATGTCCCAGCGCTCGCCGTCGATGCCATACATGGCCAGCACGCGCCGCCGCTCCTTGCTCAGGGCATCCCACGCCAGATCTTTTTCCAGGGCAAGATCGTGGCTCAACATCAGGCCAGCCGCCTTGCGCCACGATTCCGTCCACCAAGACAGACCGGAAGCCTTGAAGAAAAGGTTTTGAAGCCGGGTCATGCGGCCCGGCAACTCCTCACCGGAAAAGCGGGCGATAAGATCACCGGACATGGTTTCACTGAACACCCCCAGAGAAGAAAGGATGCGCCGCTGTTCGCGTGTGCCGCGCCCTTTGACCATCAGCTGCATCCCGCGAAGCATGGGAAGGAAAAAGCCCTTTCCCTGCCAGGCGAACTCACTGGCGAAAGTAGGCGTGTCCGTCATAGCGGAAATGACAGCGCCGCCCAGTTTCCCCATGCTTTGCAGGGCACGCACCACACGGCCCACCGTCGCCAAATGCGGGTCACCGCCAAGGTTGAGTGTTCCGTCCACTTCCTTGAGCTGGTTCGTCAGGGGGCGCCTTGCTTTTTTGAAACGCTCCATGCCGTCGATGTCCCCGCGCTCGTGCAGGTGTTGCAGGATGGCGTCGTACACGGCATCAAAATTCGCCTGCGGGCTTGGCCCAAGCACGCGCATCAGGGCGGTTGTACTGGCGGCTTTTTGCAGGCCGTCCAGCAGGGCTTCCCGCAGGCTGCCCCGCCCGAACTCCTTGTTGTACCGGAACCACGCCGCACCGTCCTTGAAATGCAGAACACGCTCCTGGGAAACTCTGGCCGCCGTGCTGCCCACGGTGGACGTGCGCAGCAGGGAGACAGGCCTTTCATGGGGACGCACACTGGAAACCAGATTCTTGTAGACCTCATGCAGGAAGTCATCCGGGCTCTCCCCGTTGTCCCAGGCCCCGTCAGCCGTCTTTTCCATATCCAGCAGCGGCTTGATGGCGTCACGCCATTTCTCGAACCCCGCCCGGCGCAGCTTGGACGGATCGTGACTCTGGCGCACGATATATCCGGGCAGTGAGCCTATCCATGCCCCGGCGCGGTTCTGGTCGCTGCGGGCCTTTTCCTGCCACTTGCGGATCACCTGCGCTATCTCCATGGCCTGATCCGGCCCCTCGAAACGCGGCGCATCAGGATTGTCCAGCGAGAACAGGGCACGGGCCACAGGCTCATCCATGGAGCCTTTCTTGAACAGCGCCAGATGCGCACCGTCGAGGGCTTCAAGATCGGACAGCAGGCCGCCCACATAATAGCCTGTCAGGCTTGTGGTCTGGGCATCGACGGAAAAGCGCGTACCGTCCCGTGCCAGATTGCTGCCCACCAGCAGGGAAGACAGGCCCTCATACTCCTGCCCCTGAAAGTTGCTCAGCACATAGTCCACGGCCCGCGCGCGCTTCGTGGCCTGCAATGCCAGGGCGCGCTTGCGGTACAGGGCCTCAAGCGTGTCCCGTTCCCCCTGCTTCGCCACCTCCTGCACCAGCGCCGCTTCCATATCGTCCACACGCCTGTTCGACTGCGCCAGCTTGCGCCGTGTCTTTTTCACCTTTTCCAGCAAGGCGGTGATCTCATCGTCACTCATCCCCTGGGCCACACCCTTGCGCAAAATATCAACACAATCAGCCATATCAGTTCCTCATATAGCAGCGTGCGGCTTCTTCCAGCACGGTCCGCACCTGCACGCTTTTCTGAATGTCCGCATCGATGAGCGCCGTCTCGGCATCATAGATAGCCCGCAAGTTCGCTGCCCCTCCAGGAAGCGCCTGTTCCAGCTCTCCAAGCGCCCTGCCAAGATCCTGTTCCGCCTCTACCGTCATGGCCTGCATGGTCTCCAGAGGCGGCGCGTCCGCAGGCAGCGGCGGTACGGCGGCCGGTTCCACGGGGTCCACGGGCCGGGACAACAATTCCCCCAGCGCCTTGCGGAAGGCCATATCTCCCTGCTCGGCGGGAACGGACAGCATATTGCCGAAGACCTCCCTCATGGCCGGAGAGATATGCAGCCCTGCGGCGTCCGCATTGGCGTAGAGCTCAAGGAACCACTGCCGCAAACGCTCGAACACGCCCTGCAAGGCTGGTGTCGGGGCCTTGCCTTCCAGCAGAAAGCGCTCACCGGCCCGGGCGAATTTTTCCTCCATCGCCCGTGTCCAGGTTTGGCCCGGCTCAGCGCCCACGAATTCCTCGATGCGTGCCCAGTCTTCCCGCACCCGCTGCGGCGCGTCAGGCCGGGCCGCGCTTTCCGCCATCTCGCGCCGGAAGATGTGATACAGCTCATGAGGCGCGCTGGAGGCGTCCGCCGCGCTGAAGAATTCGATGACGGCCCGTCCCCCTTCTGCCGCGTCAAAGGTGACACGGGCGCGAGGATCTCCCCCTCTTGTGGCCGGTTCGGACAGGATGTACAGATTGACGCCATCATCGGAGACGGGTATCCTCTCTTCAACAGACGCGGTTGCGTCTTGTCGAAGCGGTTCCGATTCCCCCGGTATTGAGCGACCGGGTAAGTTTGAGGAGCCGCTTTTTTGCGCCCAAGCGTCCACATCGGCGTTGAGATTGTAAAACAGGTTCCCGTCCTTATCTTCCGCCAGCATCAGCCCTACGTAGCGCTGGTTTCCATCCAGCTCGACGAAATTTTCCACCCAATGAAAGCGTGTAAAACCATCCTTGCGCGGTTTGCTTACATCGTCAGTATGTTTTAGGGTGGATGTTTCTATGATTTCCCGCAGCTTAGGAAAGAGCTTCCACTTGTCGACATTCGCCCCACCGTAGGTATTCTTCTTCCAGCCCTTGCCGGAAAAGCGTACCGGCCGTTCAAGCTGTGGCTGCATCACCGGCTTGCCGTGTTCACTCTCGTATTTTAGAGCGTCATGATATTTTTTTGCGGCAGCGATGTACTCTCTGATGTTCGCCCCTTCTGGTACGCCAAGCTCATCCCCACGCACGATCACAGCAGGTTGGCCGCCATCAGCCTGTTCCTGATAGAAGGTCTTCAGCACATCGATAGCCTTGTCATCGAAGACCACAAAGCTGCGACCGTCCTGCCCTCCGTCGTAAGTGATGCCCCTGACGCCGTGTGCGTTGAGCAGTTCAGAAGCCGCACGGGGAGAATCCGCCATGGCGCTGATCCCGCTGTACAGTGAGGCCCCGTCCATTTTGGCAAGCAGCGTGTTCAGTCGGGCACGGTCGATGGCGTCCCTGTCCTTCTTGCGTTTTTCCTCGATACGCCGCTCGTTCTCCCCGATCTTCCGGGCGACATCATCCAGCTTTTCCTTGAGGGCGGCCTTTTCCGCCGCAAGATACCCGGCATCGTTTTCCAGACGGGCGATTTGCTCAGGGGAATACATCTGCCGCAAATAGTCACGGCCCAGATCAAAGAGCTTTGCGCTGCTTTTGGGATCAAAAGGATTCGTTCCGGCGGGCCTTTCCGCATTGACTGTTTTCAATGCCCGGCGCTGGTTGAACAGTTGCTGCCGTTCAAGGTTCAGCTTGTCTCCCTTGTCCACCAGGACCTTGTCACGCCCGACATTGGCTTTTGCCTCTTCACGGACGATAGCCAGCCGTTCCTTGGGAAAGGACTTGTACACCGCAAGTAAGGCCTGTTTCACGGCATCGGGCTGTTCACCGAAGCTCTTCTGCTCATCCAGCAGCACATCGTTTTCGGGGATGTCCACCTCGAAGAGCTGACCGCGACTTCTTCCGGTGCGCAACCTGTTGCGGTAATCCTCGCTGACCTTCCTGTCCTGCGCGAAGTACAGCCCCCAGCCGTGGGCCTGCGCTCCCTCACCGGTGCCGATATGCTCCAGGGAAAAGTCATCAAAACGATGCGGCGTGCCGTGGTAGGCGGTCTGGTCAAGCGATTCAGGCATGCTCAAAAAATTATCCACCGTCCTGTCGAACGGAGCCATCCCCGCCCGGTAGTCCGGCATGTACCGGTCATAAAACGCCGTCACCGGCTGGTTGAAATCGTAGGCCCAGCGCCGGGCGCGAGCATCGAACAGAGCGGCTGCGGCCGCGGATTCTTCCGCTGCTCTGGTTTCGTCGGCACCGGCAAAGATACGGGCATCACGTATGGCGTCCCGGTGCCGGCGCATGAGTGCCAGGCTTTCATCCGTATCCGGCATGATCTGCCACGGCTGACGCTGCCCCCGGCGGGAGCGCAACCAGTCGCCAACAGCTCCGGCCGCCGGATGCAGGGCGGCGCCGAAAGCCGCTCCGAAGGCGATGTTGCCCAGGGCGTCGGACATATCATAGTCCGCCTGCTGCTGCGTCTGGGCCAAGGCTATCACCGGTTCGATCATGGCCGCCCCCACAGCACCTTCCACCGTTCCTACTCCGGCCCGGACACCGGCGCGTCCCAAGGCCCCCGATGCCCTGCCAAGCATGGACAGGACGCGAGCCTCGCCTACCACAGGCACAAAGGCGGACGCCACGTTGATGGGGTCGAACAGCGAAATGCCCAGCTCTGTGGCGAAGCCCAGGGGCGCATAGATGCCCGGAGCGGCTTCCCGTGTGGCCTGCCGTGCCAGTTCCGCCTTTTTGCGCTCCATGACCACATCCAGCATGTCCCGGCTGTAACCGGGCTGCGGCGTGATCTGGCCTTTCAGACCGTAGGCGTCGATGATGCTTGCCTGTTCTTCCGTGGGCAGGATAGACATGGGCCGGCGCTCATGGCTGATGACGGGCGTACCGCTCTCGTCCAGCTCCACATCCGTTCCCGTGGCCTGCGCGGACAGGGCCGCCATTTCTCCCAGACGCCCCAATGCCACCGTGGGCAGGCCTTCCCAGGCATCCCCGGCGGCGGCCCCCAGATAATCGCCAAGACCAGGCCGCAGCCATTGGGATTGGTCCGTCTCGTGAAACCAGGCGGGACGCGATTCCCGTTGCGTGAAAAGCGGCATGGCTATTCCTCCTCCCAGGCCCGCTGCCAGTCCTGAAAATTCTCGTAACCACTGGGCGCATCACCGCCCACGGCGGTCAGCTCATCCCAGGTCTTCACAATGGGCTTTCCGTCCTTGTCCATCACCGGACGCCCCAGAACGAAGAGCTGCAAACCGCTTTCGTCCGGCATCGTCACCCATGTGCCTTCCCGGCGCACTGTGGCGGCAAAACTCTTATCGACATATCCCTGCGGCAAGGACACGGCTCGCGGCGTCGTCAGCGTGTCACCCAGGGCAACATCCCTGAGAGTGCGCCTGGCCCCATAGGCGACCTTGTCCGCATCCAGAGTCACGGGAACGCGATAACTGTCCCGGTAGCTGTAGCGGTCGCCGCCCACGGCCTGCACCGCCTTGCTGACCGCATCATTCATATCGTCACCGCGCTGCATGTACGTCATGGTCAAACGTGTGGCGCTGTCCACCAGGGCCGCATCCATGGAAAGGTCGCCCTGGGCCCTGACAGTCAGCAGCATGTCCTCCAGCTTGCCGCGCACAGTGACGCGCACATCCGCTTCCTTGATGTTGAGGCTCGCTTCCGATTGTTTGGTGAAATCCTTGTTCCTGTAGGAATCCATCAGCAGTCTGCCGTCTTCCGTCTCCATGCCGCCGGCCATCACCCGCATGGCACTGGGCAGCTTGTTGCCCTGCACGATCTGGCGTTCCACGGCGGGCCAATCCTTGCCGAAGGTCTGCTGAAGCCCGGCAAGCTGGCCTGCGGGGTCCTCGCTCCTGACGATGCTCCAGGCCAGGGCTTCCGCCTGGCTATTCGGGAGCAGGGGCGTACCGGTGTCGAACTCCATGCCCCTGGCCTCCATCCCGGCCCGCACGGCGCGGGCGTAGGCCCTGGCATTTTCCGGCGTGGAAGCCTTGCTGAACGCATCCAGAGCGGACTTGACCCCGGTGTCGCGCAAGACGAGGTAGGCCCCGGGATCTTCCTGCCGCAGCTCGTTGTCCTTCTGCACGGCATTTTCCAGCAGGACATAGCGCTTCATGGCGTCGGCATAGCCTTCTCCAGGCACGGGCTTACGCTCTTCAAGGAGTTGCCGCTGCTGTTCGGATGTCATGGTGCCGATAGCCTGCATATCCGCACCATACTGGCGACCGGCTTCCACTTCCCGCCAAACCGCTTCCCCTTTCTCGCCATAGGCCGCCATCACTTCCGCCCGTGTGGGAGCTGTTGGCGCCTCTTGTCCCTGCCCCCAGGCGGCCATGGAATCCTGGATACGGGCACTGATATCCAGCCTGGCTTCCGCCTGTCTGGCCCGCGCCCGGCTGGCCAGCTCCCGCCCCTTGGCCTGTATCCGTGCCTCCAGCGTTCCCTTGAGGCCGCCCAAGTCCGCGCCGTGTATCCTCAACAGCGAGCGGGCCGTGCCCAAGTCTTCGGCCTGGATGGCGTTGGTGATCATCTCCCCGAACATCTTCTGCCGGGCCTCACCGAACTTGGCGTCACGGTAGCTCGCATCCCAGCCGTTGCGCCGGGCCATGCTTTCATAGGTGGCCCGGATGGTCCCCACGGCTTCCCCCACGGCGGCATGATTCATGGGGTCCTGCATGGCTTTGTTGGTGGCATTGATGATGGCGGCCTCGTCCACGCCGTTGGCGTAGGCCGTGCGTTCCCTGTCCACCTTGCCGATGGCCCAGGCGTCGGTCTCCGCGTCCTGACGATCAGCGGCACGCCCGAACATGAGGGACGCCACACTGTTTGTCCCCAGCTCTTCGGCGAAGCGCTGCCGTGCACCGGTACGCCAGCGCCCAAGCTGCGCTTCCACCCCTTCATCACCGAGGGCGTTCTGCCCTTTGAGGGTATTGAGGCGGGCGCGCAGCTCCATCTCCTCCTGCTGGTACTTGTTGAAGGCGTCCTTGGCCCGCGCCACCTGATAGTCCTCGTAGGCATTGATGCCCACCTGCACGGCCTTGTCCGCGGCCTTCGCCAGATTCGCCAGCCCGCGCGCGGATTCCTGGGCCGCCTCACCGGCCAGCCTGCCGCCCGCATCGGGGAGCCGTGCGGAGACTCCGGCGCCGGGGGCGTAGACCTGCCCGTTCCCCTGATAGGTGGGCAGCGCGCCGCTTCGCGCACGATTGGGGATGGCAAGCATCCTTCCGTACACACCTGACATGCCAACCTCCTAATGACGAACGGGCTTGTCTACATACTGCCCAAGGGCACGATCCCAGTATTTACCGGATGAGCCGTTACTGTTCTGGCTTTGGTACTTGCCCCAGGTGCTCCCGATCTGTGCGATGCCCCCCAGCGCCGTACCGGCCGCATTACTCCAGATACTGCTGCCCGCGGCATCCGCCTGCGCGTCATAGCCGGCGGCCTGCTGACCGTAGCCCCAGCCCTGCAGCTGCGTGCCGTAGGCTTTGTCTGATGCCTGGTTGTAGATGTTGAGCGCGTCGATCTCGCCCTGCGCGGCGGTGTCCGCCTGAAGGTCAAGACTGCTGCCCACATCCACTGTCGCCCCGGAAGCGCCCGCCGCGGCCCGCTGCCGGCCGATGAGCTTGGCCGTCTCCTGCCGCTTGGCCACCATATTGTCATAGCCTTCCTTGCGCTGGGCGCTGGCCTGCTGCTCGGCAAGCTGCTGGTTCTGCCGGGCCACGTCGGCCTGGTATTCCGCCTGCGCCTGCCGTGCCTTGCCCTGCTGGATGGAACTCATGACGCCCATGCCGGTGCTGGCCACCGTGGACGCGATGCTGATTGCCGTCAAAGCCCCTGCGCTGAGCGCCATGTCTACACCTCCCCGAAGTCCACATCGGCCATGATGGCCACCACACGGAACGGCATGGGCCTGTCCTGCATCAGCCACAGGGACGTGTCCGCATCCTGCCCGGACGGCAGGCTGATCTCGATGCCGCCACTGAAAGGCTGGCAGGCTTCGCCGTACTTCTCCGGCAGGAACGGCAGGTCATAGGCCGTGCGGCCTTTCCAGCCCGCCACGTCGAACAAGTCCCCCGGTTCCGTCGCCGCGTACTTGCCGCCTACGCTGCGGTACAGGCGCAGCACGCACTTGCCGTAGGCCCGGCGCTTGCCCAGCGTCGCTCCCTGCTGCGTGTCCGTCTCCAAAGGCAGCGGGGACAGGGCGGAAACATAGTTCAGGCCCACGGTCACGACCTTCGCCGCATACGGCAGCGTGACCGCTCCATCCGCCACCTTCAGTCCCTCCACCGGCGAACCGTCGGCAAGGGCCACCACATCCGCCCCCTCAAGATGCCCCAGACCTGTCATCATCTCCGCCGCCGTCTCCCGCCGTGACGTAAGGCCGCAGTCCACATAGAACGCTTCTTCGATGCCGTCCGTATCCCGGAAACGTCCGGCCAGGCGCTCCAGAAAATACTTTTTCACGCCGCCCATTTCCCGCTCCACCACCAGCATGACCACGTCTTCCTGACTGCCGGAGATGACGGCCACGGAAAGGACTTTCCCCTGCGTCACATGGCGGCTCCAGCCGTAAACGTTCTGTTCCTTCATGTAGGTCAGGCACAGCAGCACGCCGTCGTCGCGCACGGCCCAGATATTGGAGCCGGGCGACTGCTGGAAGGCCCACTGCATGATATGGTGCGATTCCACCAGTTGCGGCGCCAGCAGGGAAAGGTCGTTGCCGGCGTAGCCGTCGGATTCCCACGAGTAATACAGGTCACGCACATGCGATCCCGAGCGCTGGCAGTGCATGACGGACTGGCCGATGATGAGCGGCGCGAGCCCGGAACTGCCCCAGTAGGACTGCACGCTGATCTGCACGTCGCTGGACGTGATGGCCGCCCCGCTGGACGTGGCCTTGTACTCTGCCCCGCTGGTGCCGATGAGCAGGTCGCCAAAGGACGCCATCCACCTGATCTCGTCGATGCTGCCGGAGGCCAGCATGTATTCCACGGGGTCGTCATCCTGCAGGGGACGGGACTTGCGGAAGTTCTCATAGTCACCCGTCCGGCTCATGAAAAACGACGCCGGGTCATCCTTCGTCCCGCCCAGCACCAGCCGTTGCTGATGAAAGGCCACCGTGGCCGGGTTGTTGCCGCCCTCGAAGGGGTTCCAGTCTTCCTTGGGCGTGGTGGCCGTGTCCGGCTCGAAGTTCTGGTCAGTAAAATGCAACGTTGTGCCTGCGGAAAAAACAGGAGAAACAGTGAATGCACCGATTGTCCCTGAAGGATATGCCGCATTGCTCCCCAGGGATCCGGTCTGATATGCCGCATACATCCCAGCAGGATTGCCGGATGGGCAATCCGCCATAGCCCAAAATTTGTCAGTCGTAACAGTGGTGTCACTAGTCCAATGAGAAAGGTCTGCTCCAGAATCCGGGTCCCACTCTTGAACGTATCGCCACACCTCTTTGGTCGTGGTTTTCTCCGTCCAAACAAACAACTTTCCATCAACCAAGAAGGCATTCTGATTTTGGGATGCTATGACATTGAGCGGAGAGGTTTCATCCTTGTCCTCTACAGGGCGAGGAGGGAATCCCGTCGTAGCGCCGTTAGAAATAACGATATGGCGCGTAATACCCCCAGAATATTTGACGATTCCCGTGGTAAATTCGCCCATTCGCAATCCCGTCAGTGTGCCGCCTGTCGCATCCTTACCGGACGCGACACCGATGAAGCCGTAATAGCCCGCGCTTTCCCGATAGACGTTGTATTCTTCGGCACCCTCAACGGCTGTCCATGTCAGGTCTACATGGTTCCCCACCACCCAGTCTGTGGGATATTTTCCGGTAGTGGCTCCCACTGCGGACGCCACGGACTCTACGCCGTCCTCATCCACGGACGTTACCACATAGCGCAACGTGTAATTGAGGGGGGCGTCATCATCCCCGTTGCCCCGCACGAACGTCACCGTGGGCGCGGCGGGTGCGGCAATGCTTTGATTGAGCACGACCTCTTCCAGGGCCCACTCATAGTCAGGCGCCGTTCCGGAGCGTGTCAGCTTGCGCAGGACATAATTTTTGTGCGCCAGATAGACGATATCCCCGGCCTGAGCCGTGGAGAGTGCGTACACGTCGTCGAGGGCATACGGGCTTTCGATGGATACTCCCGCAAGCAGCCCGTCCGCGCTGGCGACCGTGATGCTGCCTTCCCGGAAGATCAGCACATAGTTGTTCTCAGGCTCCGTGTTGAACTGGAAGGGAATCAGGACGGACTTGCCGCCAAGATCGGCAATAAAGCGCATTCCCGGCCTGCGCTCGATGTCGCCATGCAGGTTGGGTATGAAGTTCTCGCAGCACTGCAGGAAGCTGCCGAACTTCTGCAAGTCATAACGGGCGGAGAGGGTCGGGGTCACCTCCCCGCCCGTGAAATTGCGGAACGCTACGCGGGGCATGGCCTACACCGCCCCGGGCGTGTAGACGGCGGTTTCGGCCGCGCCCGCCTCTTCCCACTGCCACAGGCCTTCCGTGCCCGGTGTCCAGATGCAGGCGGGCATGTCGGCCTTGGCCAGCCAGAGCTTGCCTTCGTAGCTGTAGTAGCTGTCCTTGGTGACATCCATGCCGTAGAGGAAGGCATAGGGATGTTCCCGGCTGCCATCCGGCTCTTCACCGGTCTCCGGGTCCACGGACAGCGGACGGTACACGACCAGCAGCCCGGCGGCATCCGGGGGCTGGTTCTCGATGGCGGTTACTTCCTGCATCACTTCATAGACGATGCCCTTGTGGGCCAGGCGGTAGCCCTTGGCGTAAGTCTGCTCGGCTGCCCACTCCGTGAACAGCCCGGCCCTGGCGAAGGTGGCGAACTCGGCGGCGGCGAAAGCGCCCGTCTGCACCATGTCCGTCTGCATACGGGCCATGAGGATGGTGGACGATTGCGCCCTGGCCTCAGTAATAGCTTGCATAGCTAACTCCTCTTCCGTCGGTGGTACAGGCACCGGCGCGGGATATGCCTTGTCCCATTCCTCCGGCGTCATGTATCCGTCGGGCTTTTGTGCCCAGATTTCCGGGTTGCCTTCGGGGCTATAAAAAACAGGCATTATACGGCCTCCTTTTCAGGGTCGAAATAGTCAAGGATGATACACCCCTGCACACCATCGTGGCCAAGCTGGCCGGAGTATCCGCCTGCGCCTCCACTGCCATATTGGCCTGGTGTATAATCACTCAGTGCTGCAGTTACCCCCATCCCCCCGGAACCGCCGGGGATGTTGTTGGCGTCTGTGTTAAAACCTGCGATTCCACCGGGGAAACCACCAGGCCCGGGATCACCGCCAGAAATACCAGCAGGTGCTGATGCTCCACGATTCCCGCCACCAAAACCGCCAGCAATAGACTTTTTACCGGAGGTGGTCGTAAATGATGTTTCTCCCCCATCTCCGCCTGTGCCTGAGGCAAATTCCTTCTTAGCTACCCCACCAGCACCGATTATGTAGGAGTAACTTTCCCCCTGCGTCAGATAGGCGTAATCGACAAGGATACCACCGCTACCGCCACCGCCTCCGCCGTAGTTTTTATTCGTTGTATTCCCGGCACCACCAGCACCGCCGCCGCCACGAAGTTCAATACGATACCATCCGCTTACAGGAGCAATATATGTTCCTGATGCAGTCAATATTTCACGAGTATTGCATAGGATGGATGGTAACCAGCCGTTCGCAATTTTTCCATCGGCCCCGCCCAGCGGCACCGCCCCGGCCTGCGCCGTAGTGCTGGCCAACACACCGCCACGCTGTATGGCCGTGGCCTGGCGGACGCGCAGGGTGCCGTCTGCTTCGAGTTCAAGGCCGTCCGCATCACC
>CDZG01040847.1_pt1 | contig 15134 bp, 10 predicted proteins | sample 557741 | NCBI WGS metagenome assembly CDZG01 (sample SAMEA3182086, study PRJEB8094) | gut metagenome | biome: human; feature: gut; material: Stool; isolation source: human stools | place: Canada | collected 2013-01-21
GCACGGCCGTTGCCCATCGTCGTAGCGTCGAACGAATAGGAGGTATTCAATTCCGGCGCGATATAGCAGTTGGCCGTGCCCCCGTCGTCGAGCGGCCGGGTATTGGCCGTGAATTTCGGGAAGATCGCGGCTTCGGGCGAGGTCGGAATGTAGGCATACGAAGCCGAGGTCGAAAGCCGTGTCTTGTAGTCGGCTGCCGAATACCATCCCTCGAAGCGGTATCCGGCTTTGGGTACGGCAGTCAGCGTGCATCCCTTTTCATGGCACAGGACGACCCGGTCGTGCGTCAGGGAAGAAGTTTCAGCGTCATACAACGCTCCGGCGACGGTTACCGTACCGTTCCCGTTTTCAGCCGTCGCGGGGTGAATATATACGTCGAGGCGGTTGGCGAAGCGGTGTCCGATGTCGAACGACTGTGCAAATCCCGCATCATCCTCGACCGTGACGGTATAGACCACCTGCGAATTGACTGTCGTATAGATTCCCGGAGCGTAGTTCACGCCGAAGACATTGGGGCCGGGTTGCTCCGGAAGCGTAAGGTCGCGGCCTTCGCCTACGGGAGAGCCGTTCAGACAGAACGCTCCGGCGTTGCCCTGCGCGACACCGATACGTCCCCGAAGCGTCAGGGGTGCGGGGTTTCCGTCGATCTCCACAGCGAGCATCTGAAACGGATTGTAGGTGCAATATCCGCCGGCCGCGTTTTCTTCGTAAGTGTCATGCACATTGACGGCATAGCTGCTAATGCGGGTATCTACCTCGCTGTCGCCCAAGATCGAGATATTGAGCCGGTAATGCGCGTTGGCCCGGACATTGAAATCCGAGGTGTTGTTTCCTCCGAGGTAAATATAATAAGCCAATATTTTCGACCCGCGCACGGCGCGGATCAAAAGATACGAGGCATTCGCGGGGGCATTTTCCGGGTTCTTCTGCCGTTGGTCGGTAATGGCCGCCACCATGCCCTGCATATTGGGTAACAGATAGCAGTCGCCCGCAGCCTGCTGTCCGGAAAGTTCCACCTCCGGACAATCCGTATAGTCGTCGGGATCATCCGACGGTACGGCCGCCATATCGAACACAGATACAGAACGCGGTACGGAAAGAAGCTGCACGGAACGCAGTTCGATGTCGGCAACGGCCGGAGCAACGGTAATGTTATAGGAGATTTTCGACACGCAGCGTTGTACTTCGACGGCAGGCAGCGTCAGCATCCCGTCTGCCGAGGGAATTATCGTTATATCGCCCTCATAGGCCATCGGCAATACATTGTACTCGTCGGCATACGACACGGTGAAATCTTCCGATGCCGGATTTTCACCCAAGTCGCGTCCCATGTTAACTGTAATACGTATCCTGTAGTCGCCCGGCAGGCATTCGAAACGCAGCGTCGCAGAGGTCTGGTAACGGTGCAGGACAACATTGCTGTTATCGTCGTAAAGGTAGAGGTTCAGGTCGCGGATGGCCGTTTCATCCGCAGAGCGGGTAACGGAGGACATCCTTTCGGGCCGTACCGTCAGGCTGACGAAGACACCGCGGGGATTTGTACATTCTGTCCTGTCCTCGGCGATGCAGCCCCACAGCAACAGGATGGCAGCGAGTATCAACAGATATTTTTTCATAGTCGGAAAAATCTGAAAAAGGGATTGAAAACAGCTCCCGCCCGCGAGGGACGGGAGCTGCCAAAACAAGAGGGCTATGCCCCCAGTTCGACGTTCTGCGTAACGGGCGTCTCCCAATCGGCGACGGTGACCGATACGGCGCAATCCTGACCTACAAGACCCGTGATATTGGCCGCGACACGGTAGTAGCCGTTTCGGAGAATCTCGCCCGCGGCCTTACCCGTCAACTCGACCGAATAGGTCACCTCCGAGCGGTCGTCCGTAGTCGAGGTGCTGCCGTCCGAATCGTATGTGGCGTTAATTTCCAGCAGAACGCGGCTGCCCGCGGGCAAAGCTCCATTCTCGAAACAGTAGAACAGCGCATTGTATTTTCCCGAAGCCGTGGCGGGCGTCTGCGTGTGGCTGAAGGTCATAGCTCCGGGTGTCGGCGAACCGGCTACGACGGCCGACTGCGAGGCGGCTTTGGAGAGTTTTACCGAGTTGATGGTAAGCGTTCCGGCATATTTGTCGGCGAACGACGGGTCGATGGTCGTCTGAAGGGCTACTTTAGCGACAGTGCGTTTGAGCGTGATGCCGACATTGGTCGTGGAGTTCACGGCCCCGACGGTCTGCGATTTCATGCCTGACATCACGAAGCCGCCCGAACGTTTGGCTGCGGAGGACACCTCGACGAAGGTGCCGTTATAGTCGGCGGCCGACTTCTCCACGAGGGCCGTAAGGGCCGTCCGGGTCTTGGCCGACGAGGCGTCGTAGTTCGCAACGGCATAGAATGAACAGGGGGTGCTGGCAAGAGATTTAGGTAGGGAGAATGTCGCCGATTTCGCGGCCAGCTCGCTGGATGTTAAATCCCGGCGAATAACGAAGTTGTCGGCATTATCGAAGACGAAAATCGACAGTGACGACAACGAAGACTCTCATGCCTCGGCCGAGGCTGTCGAATCGAAGAAGGAGCGGGTGTCGGCGGCATCATCGGTAAGCGTAAGTGCGATACGTGCCCCATCGGTGAAAGAATTGGGGGAAGGTACGACTTCGGTCTCCTTGTTGCAGGAAACGAATGCGGCAGCGAAGACTGCAACGGCTAAAAGGATGTTTTTCATGTTATTTGGATTTTGAATGCAGCGATGCACTATGCGTCGCTTTCTGCTGCAAATGTATAATACAAAATCACTGAAAAGTACACTTTTCCGGATGCCTCTCGGGAAAAATCAAAAAGTTTTTTGTAAAGTATGAAAATATAATCAACTGAAAAATAACCTGTTGAAATTTTGCAAACGGAGAAAAACTTTCTGATTTTCTCGTCCTTGACAGGTCTCCGCTCTCTCTATCGCAGGTGTCTTTCGACGACTTGCTCATAGGCTTTTTTCAATTTATCCAGAAAAGGTGTGACCGCCGTGCTGCGGTCAAGCATCCTGGTTTTCTTGACATAGACATCGTTGATCGTGATATGGAATGTAGAAGACAAGGCACGGACGATCTCGATGAAACGCGCCTTGCGGTTGCCGTACATGATAATCCCGTTTTTATGAAGGGCAACGGCAAGCTCCAGCAGCTCTTGCTGCGTCCCTGTCCACAGCAACTCGCCGTCCTGATAGGATAAAGGGAACGAATAGTCTTGGTTCGAGCTATATTTCGTACTATTGCTGACGATATTGATTTCGCAATCCAGAATATACATGATTTTATAGATGAACGTCGTCCTTAAAACATTGTTCGAATATCGATTAAACGATGGATGGGACAATACGTCGAATTCAACCCGGCTGTAATACAGTATTCTCAAAATATCATCCCGGTTATCGAAATTAGCAACCATCTCGGTCATCGTCTCGATAAACTCTTCGTATGCATGGGCTAATTCCGACGGATTCGATTCATTTTGAGTTAGCAACGCGTATATACGGGTATGAATAAGCGTTTTCATAAGACAGGATTCCGTATCTATAGGGTCACATTGCAATATTCTTAATCATATGCGATTAAAATATTTTTTAGATACAGACATAATAGAGATTGTCACTTACCTATGTCATCAATGCATATGACCGTTACTAATGACGAAATAATAGACCGAAAAATGATAAAAGCAGTATGAATAACTTTGAATTTACTCTTTAGTAATCGAGTGTTTAAATCGCGCTATCGTTACATCCTTTGCAAAATCCATTTATTTTCCATTTAACTTAAAGAAAAACCCGTACACCGCCTTTCGGTCGATGCACGGGCCAGATGACGTCGCCTAACGTCTATCCTATACGGATTTACATCGAGTGAGTGCTACTGAATATCTGCATAAGTAATCGTGTATCCCGCAGGGTTGAATGTCCAATCCTGAGAATACTCCGTACCGGTATAAGTTACAGTTGCGCCAAATGCACCTTCTGCGATCTTCTGGAATACAGGCAGCGGATTGACATTCGATGCCTTACGGACGTTAAACATCATAATACCGCCGTAGTTGCCGCTGGCAGCCTGCGAGGAGCGGGTCTTGATCTGATTCAGGAAAATTGCATTGTACGATTGTCCCATCTGGATAGCCTGCGGGCACCAGCGGTCGTTCGTTACGCCGGCAAATGCGCTGGAAGCCTGGAAAACATTATGTCCGAACGCTCCGTGGTCGGCCAAATCGATCTCCGCACCTGCCGCTGCGGAAATGTTAGACACATAATTCCACTGGAACATCTGGATGATTTTGCGTTCGCCGGGGAATTCAGCATTGAATTTCTCACGCAGTTTGAGAACGAGTTTGCTGGCCGAAGTGGGATCAATAGGAGTCGAATAGTCGGCATATTCATCGTCGAATCCGATTCCGTCCAGGCCGTATTCCTTCACGATGTAGGTGAGAATAGCGGCGAACTTCTCGATCTGATCATCCGTCAGGTTCGAGATGCCGATCCCTTTGTGGTCGCCCAGAACGTTCAGAATCACCTTGATTCCGGCATTCTGCAACGGCTCGATATAGGTCGCCTTCGCAGCCATCACCGGAGCCAGCTTGTCGTTGAAGAAAATGCAGGGATCACCATTCGCGTCTTTCTGGATATTCGAAGCGAAAAGTTGTACGAGATCGATGAATTTCTTGCCGTTCATCTCGTACGACAACGCGTTGAGCGGATTGGTGTCGTTGATCTCGTAATACACCTCGATCAGCGGTGTTTTGTCGCCGTAGGCCCGCGTTACCTGAGCCGTTTCTTCCGGTTGTGCCTGCATGTCGGGATTTTCCACGTCTTTGTTGCAGGATGTAAACATTGCACCCGCGGAAAGGAGCAGAGTCGTAATAAATAAAGTCTTTTTCATAGTTAATAATTTTAAAATGGTGATTGTAATTTGTGATTGCACGATGCAAATCCGTATTTTATCGTTTTTACCAGTCTTTCGCCAACTCTCCGTAGTGTAAACCTCCCTGATCGTTATTTACGAGGACATTATACATATACGTTCCATCCATAGCTTCATCGCCGAATATGGCCCATAACATACCCGGAACCATGCCCCAAGACATTTCATACTCATTTTGTTGATTGGAGATAAGGTCGGCCCATACGATCGTATTGTTCGGCGCATAGCCCATCATATCCCAGATGGCCACATTCATAAAACCTTGTGCCGTCATCAGGAAATCGCTTGCCGCCGGATACCACGGCACAGCGAAGTATCCGAAATTCTCAGACGGTACCCCGGCGATCGGCCGGCGCGGATGGTTCGTCGTCGGGAGCATCATGCCCAAATCGGCCGCATCGCCCGGTGTGAGGTCGATTACTTCCCACGGATCGAGCAACTGGATATCCTCGCTCTCCGACATATATCCCGACCATGCATAATCGAGGTACTGTCCGACCTCGATGCCGCCCGTCGCCTCGGTGTCCCCGAAATATTCGGTCGGCTCTTCGTAATCGGCCAGCGTCAGCAGTTTGTCGGGCATGGCTTCGCGCATGGCCTTTATCAGCTTGGGATAGGAAGTCGTGTTCATCTCCGGCATTCCTTCCACCTGACCGTAACCGGCATTGCGGTCGAAGAAATTCACGCCATCCAGATCATACAACTCCAGACAGGCTTTCACCTGCGCCGTGAAGTCGGCGATCTGGCTGTCGGTCAGGTTGCAGAATCCGAGTCCCGAGCCATTTCCCTCCAGCGAAAGACAGACCTTGCGCCCCTTGTCCTGCAACGGACGGATATACTTGTCCGCATGTTCCAGCACATAGCGTATGTCAGAGTTAAGCACCAACAAGGCACGCTCCGTATCGGCCTCGTAACCTATCTGCACGATGCGCAGATTGACGATATTGCCGTAAGTCCGCTCCCAGAGCGTATTGAACGGCGGCATGGCTTCGGTTTTCTGCAATATCCAAATGTCGGCCAACAGCGGCTGGTATTCGGTCGTGTTCAGATAGAATACGTTCAGGTATTCCGTATCCAGTTCGTAGTTGCCTATATCAATCCCGCGGACTTTCACGCCGTAATAGACCGCCTTGCCTCCGTCCGTAAGAGCCGCATCATTCGATGAGATCGCAATCGGTAATAAGTACGTTCCGGCAGCCAGTCCGTCCGACTTGAACGATACCTGAATTTTGTCGGAGATACGCTCTCCCGCCGCTACGGCAATCGTACCGTTACCGGCAATGGTAACATTCCCTGCCGGGAACGGGAGTAAATCCGTACCGTACTCCTCGTTACAGGCTTCGACCAGCGATTCGTCCACGGCAGCCGTGATAGTCATCGCTCTCTCTGCCGGGCGGGTCAGCCGGCAGTAAATTCGATCTTCTGTTACTGTTGTTCCCTCCGACAGATTGACAACGGCAAATTCAGTCGGGGATTTGATGCTGCGGATTTTGACATAGGTATTCTCCAACAAATCTTTGTCGGGAAGTTCTCCGCGCTGCGATTTCACGGGATCGGTCTCGCAGGCCGTAAGGCCCGCGATGACCGCCGCGAAAAGAAGCGTCACTACTCCCTTCTTTACATTATTTATCCTTGTTTTCATAGTTTACTCCTCCGTTTCGTTAATTTTCGGAATCTCCACACCGTCGGGCCATACCAGATCGTACTCGGCCTCTCCGTCGTTATGGTAGCGCGAATAGTCCTTGATCGTATTGCCGGCTCCCTCGTTGAACTTCCAATAACCGACGAGCGTCGGGTCGCTTTCGGGATCGGCGATTTCGTACATGTTCTCCCAGATCTGCTCTTGCGTGCGGGCTACCGACCAGACACGGGCCTCGGCGATTTTGCCGTTCAGCGGGCGGTAGGCGTCGTAGGAATAGCTGATGAAGAACTGGCGGGCATCGGCCCAACCGCCGTATTTTTCTTCGTTCTCCGGCGTCGGATTATTGAGGTAACGATCGTAGAAAGCACGCATGGCCAGATTGATGCGCGTGTCGTCGCTCATCGACGCAAGCCCCATATCCTTGCCCTCGCTCTGCAACTCGCCATTGACGAAAATCCGTACCGTGCGCGTCGCCTGGTCATAAGTGCATGCGATATGGTACCATACGCCTTCGTTCAGGATCTTGCCGGCATCACGACCCGGGAACTTGCCGAAGGCCGAACCGCTGCCCGAACCGTCGAACTGCAGCTGCTGGCGCTCGAAATTCGTGTCGCCGATACGCAGAAGTAGGTAGTCCTCGACACCCATGATGGTGGAGATGCTGACGGGGTTGGCGACACCGGCCGAGTTCAGAGCCGAGGTGGCGAACTTGTCGATATAGATCAACGCCTCGTAGGTCACGGCCGTCAAGTTGTTGAGGGCCATCGCCTGCTCCGTATCCTTGTCGAGTGTCGGGAAATTGATCCAGTTGTCGGTAAGCTGCGCTGCCGTAGTGATGTTCGACGACCGTTTGATAACATACCAGACGGTCGAAGAACTGTCCAGCGTCGGAACGGACGCATTCGTGATCGTCACGGGCAGCAGATAGGTAGCATCGAGGGTCAGCGCACCTGTCTGGTCTTCGCCCTCGCCCAGCAACTCCTGCAGATGGAGCGTCACGGCATCCGAAGCGGTCTTGCCGGCCGGGATGGTTACCCGCTCGTCGGAAAGCGAATAGTATTTCGCATCGAGCATCGGCCACGAGGTGTTGTGACGGGCGTTGTAGGTAGCGACGAGCGATGGATCGACTGCAATGGAGACCGTGACGTCGCCACCGGACGGATAAGCCAGCGTTGCGGAGAATGTCCGATCGAGTTCATCGAGCGTGTTTTTGATCGTTGCCGTCTGCACGTCAGTCGTTTCCGCCACGTCGAGGTAGACCACATTACCGAACTTGTGGTCGTCGGCATCATAGGACTGACAGGAGCAGAAAGCGGCCGAAGCGATCAGCCATAAGTATTTATTAATTCTTCTCATTGCTCACTATTTTGAGGGGTTCAACGTCTGGATGGCATTGCGAACAAGTTTATAGTTCATGTCCAGATCATAATAGTCATTATAAATGTCGTAGGTTCCCAGTCCGGCCAGCGGCCCGAGCGATACAACCCGCTCGGCCATTTCCGTGATAGCGGCATGTTCCTCGACATTCTCGTCATAGAGAGGAGCGCCTGCGGCAGCGGCCAGCAGCAACTTCGTAGCCGGAACGCCGGCATACCCCGTAGCGTTGAGTACCTGCATCTTCAGGTCGGTCACATTCTCCGTAGCCTCGGTGTCGAGCACGACATAATCGACCTTCGACAAAGCGTCCTCCGTCAAGAAAAGCGGATTACCTTCGAAAACGAGCAGTTGTCCTTCGGTCTTTGCCGCGGAAAGTCGTTCGACGATAAGTGCAGCCGCCGTTGCGGTCGCTGCGTCGCCCGCATTGGGGATACCCGTAAACGAGTAACCGTCCAGTCCATTCTTCTTGACCGCGGCGATAACTTTATCGAGGTAAGCGCCGAGTTTTGTTTCATCGGTCAGTTCCCCGCTGCGGCCTGCATAATCGACCTGATAGAGCACTTTCGTACCTTTCTCACGCATAGCCGGCATATCTTCCGCATCGTACTTCGAGAAGTTGTCGGCATTGGTCAGCGACACGATATCGAGCGAGTCGGGCAGGCAACGCATGAAATCCTTTTCACTGGTACCCGGTTGGGGAGAGTTGAACAGACGGGCGTAGACGATAAAATGTTCCGACTGCTTGTAGTCGCGCAACGCCGCCGTATATTCCGCCCACAATTCTGGATTTTGATCCTCCGGGCGTTCGACTTTTTGTTTGACGGCTTCCGTTTCGTTCCAATCTTCGCACGAAGCGAACGTCGCGGCCAGCAGGCATAAGGAGAGAAGCCCGATCAATTTATTTCGTTTCATATCCATACTAATTTAAGTTTTTGCGATCCCACCATACTCGGGTTCCCTGCGTATCGCCCGCTCCGTTTACCGACTCACCGTTCAGTGCGGAAACGGCGGCTTGCAGGTTCGTCGGGTTCTCGGTGTACTCTTCGACCGGATAAGGCAGACGGCGTGCGCCCAGCGCCACGTTCACGGCGCCACCGCTGTTATCCACCACGGCTGGCAGCAGACGGGGATAACCCGTACGGCGGTGTTCTGTCCACGCCTCGGTTCCCAGCGGGAAAATGGCAATCCATTTCTGGGTAATGATCCGTTCGAGGTTGGTTTCGAAATCCGCCGCGGCGTTCCATGCCACGGTGATCGTGCTCTGCGGAGAAGCCATGGAGTGCTTGTTCAACGGATCTTTGTAGGCTGCCGGAGTACTTGTCGCATCGGAAAGATAGCCCTTCACGTTATCGGCACCACGCTCCTCGAACGAGAGCGTGACAGCCTGCTCATAGAGTGTTCCGGCAGTTTCGGCCGAGCCCCAGCGCAGTTCGTATTCGGCACGTAGGAACGTCGCTTCAGCGGCGTTCATCCACAGATAGGGATCCGTACCCGTAACGCGCATGTTCGAGTAGGACGACACGGCCTGCGCCTTACTCGTCACGTTGATACCAATGCGAATACCCGCATATCCCTGTATTTCTTGTCCGTTCTCCACAAGGGTTACAGTCGTAAACATCTTCTCGCGGCGCGGATCGTTGTAGCCGTTCATGTAATTGATGATGTCGGCACCAATACGATGGTCGCCCCAGTCGTTGTAAATGAGCGTCGTTCGGTTGTCCGAGGTGTGCATCATGGCATTGTCTGCGTTGGTCGTGATGACCCCGGCGGCAATGGCTTCGGCAGCTTTCGACTTCGCCAGATCGGGTTTAACCTCCGTTAGACGCATGGCCATACGTAACTTGAGCGAATTGGCGAATTTGAGCCACTGCGAGATATTACCCGAATAAACACCGTCGTAACGGCCGAAGGCATCCGAGGGTAGTGAAAGGTTGTCCTGAAGCGAAGCGATCACGTCGTCTAATTCTGTAAACATCGCCGTGTAGACCTCTTCCTGTGTATCGTAGGCTACCTCCAGCGATTCGGTCTTACTGGCCATGACCTGCGTATAGGGAATCGGGCCGTAGCTATCCGTGACGCGCTGCATGATGGCAATGCGGAACAATTTGGCCAATGCCTGCGCCACTACGTCCTCCGTACCGTTGATAATCGCACGATAGGCCGGATAGGTATCGGAGATCATATCCACGAACGGAACTTTCCGCCAGTCAGCCGAGGGATTGTAGTTTTCGAATGTCGCCTGCCAGGTATCGACGGTCTTACCGTTGTAGCCAGCGTAAGGGCATCCGACGATGCTCTCGACGAATTGGAACCGGTGCTCTTCCGTCGGAACGACCAGGCCCTGAAGGGTCTTGAGGTTCGTACCGATCTTATAGTTGTTAGCCTGCAACTGTTCGTCGGTCACTTCATTCGGATTACGATTGATGTCCGCGAAATCGCCCGTACAGGCAGTCGTACCGAGCAGCACCACCGAAAGCAGCAGTAGCTGCATTTTGTTGTTTGTCTTTTTCATGGTTTTGCTGTTCTTTAGAATTGGAATTTCACATTGAAGCCCAGATTACGCATCGAAGGCATCATAAAGTAGTCGATACCCTGATAGTTCATGCCTGTCGAAGCTACGGCTTCGGGGTCGAACGGGGCCTTGCAGTAGATCATCCACAGGTTACGGCCTACGAACGAAACGGTCATACGCATCTTGTCGCGGAACCATTTCGAAGGGAGCGTGTAACCCAGCGAGAGCTCCTGTAAGCGGACATTCGTGGCGGAATAAGTATAATACTGCGGTAATCCCGATTGCGAACCGATTACTTGATACCATTTCTGTGCGTCGATCATGTCACGGCCGTTAATCATCACGCCACCGGCATCGCGGGCTGCGGCCGAGGCCTCCGACACGCCGTACAAATCCATATTGGCTTGCGTAGCCGAATAACAGATACCGCCGATGCGGGCCGTGAACAGTACGCCGAGATTGATACCCTTATAGTTGAGATCATTACGCCATGCGAGGTTGTATTTAGGAAATACCGAACCGAGATAAATGTCATCCATATAGTCGTCCTTGACGGCTACGTTGCCGTTCTTGTCCACTTCGATATACCCGTCGTCGTTATAGACCAAATCGGAATTGGTATAGAGGTCACCCAGTGTTCCGCCCGGTTTAAGGATATATTTGGCCTTACCCAGCCCCTTGATCTCCAGTCGCTCTTTGGTGATGAGTTCGCCGGTCTCGGGATGCACATAGTTGTGAACCAGTTCCACGATCTCGTTCTTGTTCCACGAGAAGGTAAAGTTCGTAGACCAACCGAAATCGCGCCATTGGTTCTGATAGCCGAGCGACGCTTCGACACCCGTATTGCGGACGTGGCCCGTCTGGAGATAGATCGTCGAATAACCCGATGATACAGAAATCTGCGGGTCGAACGTCTGGTTGTAGGTATCGGCCCAATACCACGAAGCCGACAAGCTGAAGTGCTTCCACAGACGCGCGTCGAGGCCCAACTCATAAGTGCGGGTGCGTTCGGGATAAAGATCGCCGATCGGATAGTGCGTCTTGGCTGTCCAAACTTTATTCGTTGCGTCGTACTCGTAGGTCGGAACCGTCAGGTGACGCGGAAAAGGCATACCTACCGAAGCGATCGAACCGCGAATCTTCAGATAGGTCAGCGCATTGCCCATATCCCAAAGTGAGGTCGGCACCCACGAAAGACCCACCGACGGGTAAAAGAACGACGATTGCGGGGAGTTGGCCAATTGCGAAGCCCAGTCGTTACGGCCCGTGAGGGTCAGGTAGAGCATCTGTTTCCAACCCACTTCCACCGAGGCGAATATCGACTGCGTCTGTTCCTGCCAGCCGTATTTTTCGGCGCGCTTCTTCGAATCGTCGAGGTCGAAAACATTGAACACGTTCGGCAATCCGTTTTCCTGAATCGGGCCGCGGTACGACAATTGGTCGATTTTGACGTTGTTGATCGAAGCGCCGACGTTGGCTTGCAGCGACCAATCGTCTCCGAAGGTCTTGTTGATGTTCACCATAATGTCAGCATAAGTCTGCGTATCGTATTCGCGCTGTTCGGTATAGTGACCGTTCTTACCGCCGTCGGTAATCGTCGTATTCGACGAAGCATAAAGTTTCTGCGTATAGAGCGAGTTCGCATTGTCGATGCGCACACGGCCAGCAACGTTCAACCACGGAAGAATGTCATAGGAGGCCGAGAACGACAGCATGTAACGCTTCTTATCGGTATTGCGTAGGTTGCGGTAGGCAATCCAATAAGGATTTTGCATACGCAGGTCACCGCCTTCAAGGTCGTCCGACCAAAACTGTTCCATAAGTTTAGAGGCGGGATTGTAACGCTCGAAAATACGATAGGAGTCGAAGTTCGTCCCGCGGGGAAAAAGATAAGCAGGAACCAGCGGGTTGGAATAGACACCCTGATTGGTCATGTTCTGATCCTGCTGGTAAATATAGCTGGCCGAAGCATCCAGACGCAGCTTGTCTTTCAGGAAATAGGACGTATTACGAAATGTGAAATTGTAACGGTCGTATTCATTATTGGGAATGATACCGTCCGAATTGACCGAGGCTGCCGAAAAGTAAGTCTGGTTCTTGTCCGTACCGCCCGATACCGTCACGGCGTTGGTGTAGACGTGTCCTGTCTCGAAAAAATCATCCGGCGTATATCCCAGACGCGCCGCAGGTGCCAATTTCTCGCCCCAGCTGTAAATGGCCGACCCGGACTGAAGACCGTTTAGTCCCGTGCCATAGCGGTTCTGGAACTCCGGCTGAACGAACGGGTTCAGAAACTCCGTATTGCTCGAAAGCGTCACTTTCAAAGCTCCAGCCTGTCCCTTTTTCGTGGTGATCATCACAGCACCGTTGGCAGCATTCGAGCCGTAAAGAGCCGCGGCTGCTGCACCTGTCAGCACCGAGATGGATTCGATATCCTCGGGATTGATGTCCGCGATGGCTTCGGTAGCACCCTTCGAATCGAATTCCGTACCGCCACCACCGCCGAAGTTATACATCGGAATACCGTCGATCACATAGAGGGCATTCGACGACTGCGAAATGGATTTATTACCGCGCAGCACGACTTTCGATGCACCGCCGACACCTGACGACGAAGCATTGATCGTAACGCCAGCGACTTTACCTGTCAGCGAGTTCATGAAGTTGGCGTCCTTGACAGTCGTGATGTCTTCAGCTTCAACTTGTTGTACATTATAACTCAGCGCCTTCTCTTCACGTTTGATACCTAAGGCAGTAACGACTACCGATTCGATTTCCGAAGCCGATTCCGCCAGTGTAATCTCAAAAGAGGTGCGGTTGCCGACAGCTAAAGTTTGAGGTTCGTAGCCCAAGTAGCTTATTTCGAGCTGTGCAGTGGCAGGTGAAGCGATCGTTAGCGTAAAACGACCGTCGGCATCGGTTGAAACACCATTCGTCGTACCTTTGACCAGCACCGTGGCGCCGATAATCGGTGCGCCGCCGACATCGCTGACCTTACCTCCAATCAGAACTGAGTTGGATGTGGATTTCGGTCGGTTGAAAATAATAATGCTTGTTTTTTCGATGCGATAACCGATATTGAAAGGGGTAAAAATCTGATCTAACACCTCGGCAATAGCTTTATCCGAAACATTCAGACTTACTTTGTGGTTATTGAGATCCTTGACATCCTGATTGATGAAAAGATATCTGGTCTGGTTCTTGATCTCATCCATGACCTGTCCGAGCGATGCGTCTTGAACTTTGAGCGTCACGCGGGCAGTCTGTGCCTTGGCTGATAATACGCCGAGGCTCAGGCAAACAAGTAAAGTAAATCGAAACAGTCTTCTGATTTTGTGGAATACTGTTTTTTCCATACTTTTGTAATTTTAGATAATAGTTTACTCGATTAGTTTTTTTGCTGACTATTATCGCGGGTCTGCGAATAGGCGATTTCGCAGACCTTTCTTTATTATAGTCAACGCTTTAGTGTATTAAGTCACGCGGTCATTTCCTCATAGATTTTAGAGTTTTTAGTGCAACATGAGTGCTTGCACGAAATTCAATTACAATCACATTATTATTTAATTACAATCACGTTCGTTTTTTCATCACGAGTATAACTAAAGCCGGTAGATACCTGCTGTAAAATCTGGAGCGCATAATCTACACCGTCCGAAATGCGGACTTCTCCGCTCATCACGTTAATCTGCGGCATCCGCTCGCATTCGATGCGTATTTCGACATTGAATGCTCGCTCGAACTTGGCCATCAACTCGTCGAATGGCATCCTCTTCAGATGAACCAACCCTTCCGTCCAGCAGAGTTCTGCAAAATCTTCGGCACGTTCTTTATACAGGCGCCCGTTAGAGAGTGAGACGACATCGTGCGGATACATGGTGATTCGCTCATTAGAATTGGCCCGGTTCGTCACCTGTACTTGTCCCTCGATCAGCGTGGTGGTAAATTCACCACGCTCGGCATCGGCCAGCACGTTGAATTTCGTTCCGAGTACCCGGATATCCGACGCGAAGGTCTGGACAATGAACGGATGCTTCCTGTCTGGTGCAACATCGAACAACGCCTCACCGGAGAGTTTCACGCTGCGGGTCTTGCCGAAGACGACCGGATATTCCAGTCGAGTACCCGAATTGAGCTGTACCTGTGAATTGTCCGGAAGCGTGAGAGACATCTGCTGTCCGGCAGAAACGACAATCGACATATTCTGCTGCGACAACGCATTCCGATAAAGCGTTTTACCCGTATACGCGGCTCCGATCATCAGTATGACGGCAGCTGCCGAACGCAGACTATAACGGACGACTTGCCTCCAGATTCGGCGGCGCTGCGGCGCGGCTGTCGGCATAGCGTTCGGCTTGGCGGCATACACCGCCAGACCGGAGAAAATCATGAAAGCGGTCTTGAACTCCTTACGGTTGGCTGGGGTCTCCTCGACCCATGCCAGTATCGCATCTTCTTCTTCCGACGTAGTTTCGCCCCGAAAATATTTGAATAATAATTTCTCGTCCATAGTTGTCAAAATTCTTGTTCGATCTCCCCGGATCGGTTGTTATTTTTTGGTCTTTAATAATATATCGAATGAGCGTGGGTATGTTTACCCCTTTTTTTTGCAAATAAATATTTTTATGAAATTATATAAAATATTGATTAATGT
>CDZG01030844.1_pt1 | contig 15041 bp, 19 predicted proteins | sample 557741 | NCBI WGS metagenome assembly CDZG01 (sample SAMEA3182086, study PRJEB8094) | gut metagenome | biome: human; feature: gut; material: Stool; isolation source: human stools | place: Canada | collected 2013-01-21
GTGTATTTCCAGAGCAGAACACAGGCTGACAACCGTGTGGCTGTCACTTAGTCTGGCGGCTATCGTGAACCGTTCAGCGAGTCGGACATTAAGAGCGCGGTAGCCTTTTTTAATATCGTATTTTGTTCCTCCAGACGGCGAACTTGCTTTTCCAGCTCGCGGATACGTTGCTGGTCTGGAGTAATGGGTGTGGCAGAGGGCGTAATACCCTGGCGCTCTCGCCTGAGCTGGCGTACCCAGCTCTCAAGCGTGGTTGAACCGACATTCATCGCTTCACTGGCCTGTCGATATGAGTAGCCCTTATCAACAATCAGCTGTGCACATTCCAGCCTGAACTCAGGGGTGAAGGTTCGTTTGGTTTTCTTGTTCATTAAGTCACCTGTTTTGTGTTGTGGTGAGAATATCACCTTTCATCAGGTGGCCAAATTTAGTGTGCCACTACACATTGTGTATGAACGCTCGAAAAAACATGGGCTGTTCCGGGTGATCCCCATTAAAGGGGCATCCGTCTACGGTAAGCCGGTAGCCAGCATGCCTCGTAAGCGAAACAAAAACGGGGTTTACCTTACCGAAATCGGTACGGATACCGCGAAAGAGCAGATTTATAACCGCTTCACACTGACGCCGGAAGGGGATGAACCGCTTCCCGGTGCCGTTCACTTCCCGAATAACCCGGATATTTTTGATCTGACCGAAGCGCAGCAGCTGACTGCTGAAGAGCAGGTCGAAAAATGGGTGGATGGCAGGAAAAAAATACTGTGGGACAGCAAAAAGCGACGCAATGAAGCACTCGACTGCTTCGTTTATGCGCTGGCAGCGCTGCGCATCAGTATTTCCCGCTGGCAACTGGATCTCAGTGCACTGCTGGCGAGCCTGCAGGAAGAGGATGGTGCAGCAACCAACAAGAAAACACTGGCAGATTACGCCCGTGCCTTATCCGGAGAGGATGAATGACGCGACAGGAAGAACTTGCCGCTGCCCGTGCGGCACTGCATGACCTGATGACAGGTAAACGGGTGGCAACAGTACAGAAAGACGGACGGCGAGTGGAGTTTACGGCCACTTCCGTGTCTGATCTGAAAAAATACATTGCTGAGCTGGAAGTGCAGACCGGCATGACACAGCGACGCAGGGGACCTGCAGGATTTTATGTATGAAAACGCCCACCACTCCCACCCTTCTGGGGCCGGACGGCATGACATCACTGCGTGAATATGCCGGTTATCACGGCGGTGGCAGCGGATTTGGTGGGCAGTTGCGGGCATGGAACCCACCGAGTGAAAGTGTGGATGCAGCCCTGCTGCCCAACTTTACCCGTGGCAATGCCCGCGCAGACGATCTGGTACGCAATAACGGCTATGCCGCCAATGCCATCCAGCTGCATCAGGATCATATCGTCGGGTCTTTTTTCCGGCTCAGTCATCGCCCAAGCTGGCGCTATCTGGGCATCGGGGAGGAAGAAGCCCGAGCCTTTTCCCGCGAGGTTGAAGCGGCATGGAAAGAGTTTGCCGAGGATGACTGTTGCTGCATTGACGTTGAGCGAAAACGCACATTTACCATGATGATTCGGGAAGGTGTGGCCATGCACGCCTTTAACGGTGAACTGTTCGTTCAGGCCACCTGGGATACCAGTTCGTCGCGGCTGTTCCGGACACAGTTCCGGATGGTCAGCCCGAAACGCATCAGCAACCCGAACAATACCGGCGACAGCCGGAACTGCCGTGCCGGTGTGCAGATTAATGACAGCGGCGCGGCGCTGGGATATTACGTCAGCGAGGACGGGTATCCTGGCTGGATGCCGCAAAAATGGACATGGATACCCCGTGAGTTACCCGGCGGGCGCGCCTCGTTCATTCACGTTTTTGAACCCGTGGAGGACGGGCAGACCCGCGGTGCAAATGTGTTTTACAGCGTGATGGAGCAGATGAAGATGCTCGACACGCTGCAGAACACGCAGCTGCAGAGCGCCATTGTGAAGGCGATGTATGCCGCCACCATTGAGAGTGAGCTGGATACGCAGTCAGCGATGGATTTTATTCTGGGCGCGAACAGTCAGGAGCAGCGGGAAAGGCTGACCGGCTGGATTGGTGAAATTGCCGCGTATTACGCCGCAGCACCGGTCCGGCTAGGTGGCGCAAAAGTTCCACACCTGATGCCGGGGGACTCACTGAACCTGCAGACAGCTCAGGACACGGATAACGGCTACTCCGTGTTTGAGCAGTCACTGCTGCGGTATATCGCTGCCGGGCTGGGTGTCTCGTATGAGCAGCTTTCCCGGAATTACGCCCAGATGAGCTACTCCACGGCACGGGCCAGCGCGAACGAGTCGTGGGCGCACTTTATGGGGCGGCGAAAATTTATCGCATCCCGTCAGGCGAGCCAGATGTTTCTGTGCTGGCTGGAAGAGGCCATCGTTCGCCGCGTGGTGACGTTACCTTCAAAAGCGCGCTTCAGCTTTCAGGAAGCCCGCAGTGCCTGGGGGAACTGTGACTGGATAGGCTCCGGTCGTATGGCCATCGATGGTCTGAAAGAAGTACAGGAAGCGGTGATGCTGATAGAAGCCGGACTGAGCACCTACGAGAAAGAGTGCGCAAAACGCGGCGACGACTATCAGGAAATTTTTGCCCAGCAGGTCCGTGAAACGATGGAGCGCCGCGCGGCTGGTCTTAAACCGCCCGCCTGGGCGGCTGCGGCATTTGAATCCGGGCTGCGACAATCAACAGAGGAGGAGAAGAGTGACAGCAGAGCTGCGTAATCTCCCGCATATTGCCAGTATGGCCTTTAATGATCCGCTGATGCTTGAACCCGCCTATGCGCGGGTTTTCTTTTGTGCGCTTGCAGGCCAGCTTGGGATCAGCCGCCTGACGGATGCGGTGTCCGGCGACAGCCTGACTGCCCAGGAGGCACTCGCGACGCTGGCATTATCCGGTGATGATGACGGACCACGACAGGCCCGCAGTTATCAGGTCATGAACGGCATCGCCGTGCTGCCGGTGTCCGGCACGCTGGTCAGCCGGACGCGGGCGCTGCAGCCGTACTCGGGGATGACCGGTTACAACGGCATTATCGCCCGTCTGCAACAGGCTGCCAGCGATCCGATGGTGGACGGCATTCTGCTCGATATGGACACGCCCGGCGGGATGGTGGCGGGGGCATTTGACTGCGCTGACATCATCGCCCGTGTGCGTGACATAAAACCGGTATGGGCGCTTGCCAACGACATGAACTGCAGTGCAGGTCAGTTGCTTGCCAGTGCCGCCTCCCGGCGTCTGGTCACGCAGACCGCCCGGACAGGCTCCATCGGCGTCATGATGGCTCACAGTAATTATGGTGCTGCGCTGGAGAAACAGGGTGTGGAAATCACGCTGATTTACAGCGGCAGCCATAAGGTGGATGGCAACCCCTACAGCCATCTTCCGGATGACGTCCGGGAGACACTGCAGTCCCGGATGGACGCAACCCGCCAGATGTTTGCGCAGAAGGTGTCGGCATATACCGGCCTGTCCGTGCAGGCTGTGCTGGATACCGAGGCTGCAGTGTACAGCGGTCAGGAGGCCATTGATGCCGGACTGGCTGATGAACTTGTTAACAGCACCGATGCGATCACCGTCATGCGTGATGCACTGGATGCACGTAAATCCCGTCTCTCAGGAGGGCGAATGACCAAAGAGACTCAATCAACAACTGTTTCAGCCACTGCTTCGCAGGCTGACGTTACTGACGTGGTGCCAGCGACGGAGGGCGAAAACGCCAGCGCGGCGCAGCCGGACGTGAACGCGCAGATCACCGCAGCGGTTGCGGCAGAAAACAGCCGCATTATGGGGATCCTCAACTGTGAGGAGGCTCACGGACGCGAAGAACAGGCACGCGTGCTGGCAGAAACCCCCGGTATGACCGTGGAAACGGCCCGCCGCATTCTGGCCGCAGCACCACAGAGTGCACAGGCGCGCAGTGACACTGCGCTGGATCGTCTGATGCAGGGGGCACCGGCACCGCTGGCTGCAGGTAACCCGGCATCTGATGCCGTTAACGATTTGCTGAACACACCAGTGTAAGGGATGTTTATGACGAGCAAAGAAACCTTTACCCATTACCAGCCGCTGGGCAACAGTGACCCGGCTCATACCGCAACCGCGCCCGGCGGATTGAGTGCGAAAGCGCCTGCAATGACCCCGCTCATGCTGGACACCTCCAGCCGTAAGCTGGTTGCGTGGGATGGCACCACCGACGGTGCTGCCGTTGGCATTCTTGCGGTTGCTGCTGACCAGACCAGCACCACGCTGACGTTCTACAAGTCCGGCACGTTCCGTTATGAGGATGTGCTCTGGCCGGAGGCTGCCAGCGACGAGACGAAAAAACGGACCGCGTTTGCCGGAACGGCAATCAGCATCGTTTAACTTTACCCTTCATCACTAAAGGCCGCCTGTGCGGCTTTTTTTATGGGATTTTTTTATGTCGATGTACACAACCGCCCAACTGCTGGCGGCAAATGAGCAGAAATTTAAGTTTGATCCGCTGTTTCTGCGTCTCTTTTTCCGTGAGAGCTATCCCTTCACCACGGAGAAAGTCTATCTCTCACAAATTCCGGGACTGGTAAACATGGCGCTGTACGTTTCGCCGATTGTTTCCGGTGAGGTTATCCGTTCCCGTGGCGGCTCCACCTCTGAATTTACGCCGGGATATGTCAAGCCGAAGCATGAAGTGAATCCGCAGATGACCCTGCGTCGCCTGCCGGATGAAGATCCGCAGAATCTGGCGGACCCGGCTTACCGCCGCCGTCGCATCATCATGCAGAACATGCGTGACGAAGAGCTGGCCATTGCTCAGGTCGAAGAGATGCAGGCAGTTTCTGCCGTGCTTAAGGGCAAATACACCATGACCGGTGAAGCCTTCGATCCGGTTGAGGTGGATATGGGCCGCAGTGAGGAGAATAACATCACGCAGTCCGGCGGCACGGAGTGGAGCAAGCGTGACAAGTCCACGTATGACCCGACCGACGATATCGAAGCCTACGCGCTGAACGCCAGCGGTGTGGTGAATATCATCGTGTTTGATCCGAAAGGCTGGGCGCTGTTCCGTTCCTTCAAAGCCGTCAAGGAGAAGCTGGATACCCGTCGTGGCTCTAATTCCGAGCTGGAGACAGCGGTGAAAGACCTAGGTAAAGCGGTGTCCTATAAGGGGATGTATGGCGATGTGGCCATCGTCGTGTATTCCGGACAGTACGTGGAAAACGGCGTCAAAAAGAACTTCCTGCCGGACAACACGATGGTGCTGGGGAACACTCAGGCACGCGGTCTGCGCACCTATGGCTGCATTCAGGATGCGGACGCACAGCGCGAAGGCATTAACGCCTCTGCCCGTTACCCGAAAAACTGGGTGACCACCGGCGATCCGGCGCGTGAGTTCACCATGATTCAGTCAGCACCGCTGATGCTGCTGGCTGACCCTGATGAGTTCGTGTCCGTACAACTGGCGTAATCATGGCCCTTCGGGGCCATTGTTTCTCTGTGGAGGAGTCCATGACGAAAGATGAACTGATTGCCCGTCTCCGCTCGCTGGGTGAACAACTGAACCGTGATGTCAGCCTGACGGGGACGAAAGAAGAACTGGCGCTCCGTGTGGCAGAGCTGGAAGAGGAGCTTGATGACACGGATGAAACTGCCGGTCAGGACACCCCTCTCAGCCGGGAAAATGTGCTGACCGGACATGAAAATGAGGTGGGATCAGCGCAGCCGGATACCGTGATTCTGGATACGTCTGAACTGGTCACGGTCGTGGCACTGGTGAAGCTGCATACTGATGCACTTCACGCCACGCGGGATGAACCTGTGGCATTTGTGCTGTCGGGAACGGCGTTTCGTGTCTCTGCCGGTGTGGCAGCCGAAATGACAGAGCGCGGCCTGGCCAGAATGCAATAACGGGAGGCGCTGTGGCTGATTTCGATAACCTGTTCGATGCTGCCATTGCCCGCGCCGATGAAACGATACGCGGGTACATGGGAACGTCAGCCACCATTACATCCGGTGAGCAGTCAGGTGCGGTGATACGTGGTGTTTTTGATGACCCTGAAAATATCAGCTATGCCGGACAGGGCGTGCGCGTTGAAGGTTCCAGCCCGTCCCTGTTTGTCCGGACTGATGAGGTGCGGCAGCTGCGGCGTGGAGACACGCTGACCATCGGTGAGGAAAATTTCTGGGTAGATCGGGTTTCGCCGGATGATGGCGGAAGTTGTCATCTCTGGCTTGGACGGGGCGTACCGCCTGCCGTTAACCGTCGCCGCTGAAAGGGGGATGTATGGCCATAAAAGGTCTTGAGCAGGCCGTTGAAAACCTCAGCCGTATCAGCAAAACGGCGGTGCCTGGTGCCGCCGCAATGGCCATTAACCGCGTTGCTTCATCCGCGATATCGCAGTCGGCGTCACAGGTTGCCCGTGAGACAAAGGTACGCCGGAAACTGGTAAAGGAAAGGGCCAGGCTGAAAAGGGCCACGGTCAAAAATCCGCAGGCCAGAATCAAAGTTAACCGGGGGGATTTGCCCGTAATCAAGCTGGGTAATGCGCGGGTTGTCCTTTCGCGCCGCAGGCGTCGTAAAAAGGGGCAGCGTTCATCCCTGAAAGGTGGCGGCAGCGTGCTTGTGGTGGGTAACCGTCGTATTCCCGGCGCGTTTATTCAGCAACTGAAAAATGGCCGGTGGCATGTCATGCAGCGTGTGGCCGGGAAAAACCGTTACCCCATTGATGTGGTGAAAATCCCGATGGCGGTGCCGCTGACCACGGCGTTTAAACAAAATATTGAGCGGATACGGCGTGAACGTCTTCCGAAAGAGCTGGGCTATGCGCTGCAGCATCAACTGAGGATGGTAATAAAGCGATGAAACATACTGAACTCCGTGCAGCCGTACTGGATGCACTGGAGAAGCATGACACCGGGGCGACGTTTTTTGATGGTCGCCCCGCTGTTTTTGATGAGGCGGATTTTCCGGCAGTTGCCGTTTATCTCACCGGCGCTGAATACACGGGCGAAGAGCTGGACAGCGATACCTGGCAGGCGGAGCTGCATATCGAAGTTTTCCTGCCTGCTCAGGTGCCGGATTCAGAGCTGGATGCGTGGATGGAGTCCCGGATTTATCCGGTGATGAGCGATATCCCGGCACTGTCAGATTTGATCACCAGTATGGTGGCCAGCGGCTATGACTACCGGCGCGACGATGATGCGGGCCTGTGGAGTTCAGCCGATCTGACTTATGTCATTACCTATGAAATGTGAGGACGCTATGCCTGTACCAAATCCTACAATGCCGGTGAAAGGTGCCGGGACCACCCTGTGGGTTTATAAGGGGAGCGGTGACCCTTATGCGAATCCGCTTTCAGACGTTGACTGGTCGCGTCTGGCAAAAGTTAAAGACCTGACGCCCGGCGAACTGACCGCTGAGTCCTATGACGACAGCTATCTCGATGATGAAGATGCAGACTGGACTGCGACCGGGCAGGGGCAGAAATCTGCCGGAGATACCAGCTTCACGCTGGCGTGGATGCCCGGAGAGCAGGGGCAGCAGGCGCTGCTGGCGTGGTTTAATGAAGGTGATACCCGTGCCTATAAAATCCGCTTCCCGAACGGCACGGTCGATGTGTTCCGTGGCTGGGTCAGCAGTATCGGTAAGGCGGTGACGGCGAAGGAAGTGATTACCCGCACGGTGAAGGTCACCAATGTGGGACGTCCGTCGATGGCAGAAGATCGCAGCACGGTGACGGCGACAACCGGCATGACGGTGACACCCGCCAGTGCTTCCGTAGTGAAAGGGCAGAGCACCACGCTGACCGTGGCATTCCAGCCGGAGGGCGCAACCGACAAGAGCTTCCGTGCGGTGTCTGCGGATAAAACAAAAGCCACCGTGTCGGTCAGTGGTATGACCATCACCGTGAAAGGTGTTGCTGCAGGCAAGGTCAACATTCCGGTCGTATCTGGTAATGGTGAGTTTGCTGCGGTTGCAGAAATCAACGTCACCGCCAGTTAATCCGGAGAGTCAGCGATGTTCCTGAAAACCGAATCATTTGAACATAACGGTGTGACCGTCACGCTTTCTGAACTGTCAGCCCTGCAGCGTATTGAGCATCTCGCCCTGATGAAACGGCAGGCAGAACAGGCGGAGTCAGACAGCAACCGGAAGTTTACTGTGGAAGACGCCATCAGAACCGGCGCGTTTCTGGTGGCGATGTCCCTGTGGCATAACCATCCGAAGAAGACAAAGCTGCCTTCCATGAATGAAGCCGTTAAACAGATTGAGCAGGAAGTGCTTACCACCTGGCCCACAGAGGCAATTTCTCATGCTGAAAACGTGGTGTACCGGCTGTCCGGTATGTATGAGTTTGTGGTGAATGATGCTCCTGAACAGGCAGAGGACGCCGGGCCTGCAGAGCCTGTTTCTGCGGGAAAGTGTTCGACGGTGAGCTGAGTTTTGCCCTGAAACTGGCGCGTGAGATGGGGCGACCCGACTGGCGCGCCATGCTTGCCGGGATGTCATCCACGGAGTATGCCGACTGGCACCGCTTTTACAGTACCCATTATTTTCATGATGTTCTGCTGGATATGCACTTTTCCGGGCTGACGTACACCGTGCTCAGCCTGTTTTTCAGCGATCCGGAGATGCATCCGCTGGATTTCAGTCTGCTGAACCGGCGCCAGGCTGACGAAGAGCCTGAAGATGATGTGCTGATGCAGAAAGCGGCAGGGCTTGCCGGAGGCGTTCGTTTTGGCCCGGACGGGAATGAAGTTATCCCCGCTTCCCCGGATGTGGCGGACATGACGGAGGATGACGTAATGCTGATGACAGTATCAGAAGGGATCGCAGGAGGAGTCCGGTATGGCTGAACCGGTAGGCGATCTGGTCGTTGATTTAAGTCTGGATGCGGCCAGATTTGACGAGCAGATGGCCAGAGTCAGGCGTCATTTTTCCGGTACGGAAACTGATGCGAAAAAAACAGCGGCAGTCGTTGAACAGTCGCTGAGCCGACAGGCGCTGGCTGCACAGAAAGCGGGGATTTCCGTCGGGCAGTATAAAGCCGCCATGCGTATGCTGCCTGCACAGTTCACCGACGTGGCCACGCAGCTTGCAGGCGGGCAAAGCCCGTGGCTGATCCTGCTGCAACAGGGTGGTCAGGTTAAGGACTCCTTCGGCGGGATGATCCCCATGTTCCGGGGGCTTGCCGGTGCGATCACCCTGCCGATGGTCGGGGCCACCTCGCTGGCGGTGGCGACCGGTGCGCTGGCGTATGCCTGGTATCAGGGTAACTCAACCCTGTCCGATTTCAACAAAACGCTGGTCCTTTCCGGTAATCAGTCGGGTCTGACGGCAGATCGTATGCTGGTCCTGTCCAGAGCCGGGCAGGCGGCAGGGCTGACGTTTAACCAGACCAGCGAGTCACTCAGTGCACTGGTTAAGGCGGGGGTAAGCGGTGAGGCTCAGATTGCGTCCATCAGCCAGAGTGTGGCGCGTTTCTCTTCTGCATCCGGCGTGGAGGTGGACAAGGTCGCTGAAGCCTTCGGGAAGCTGACCACTGACCCGACGTCGGGGCTGACGGCGATGGCGCGCCAGTTCCATAACGTGACGGCGGAGCAGATTGCGTATGTTGCTCAGTTGCAGCGTTCCGGCGATGAAGCCGGGGCATTACAGGCGGCGAACGAGGCCGCAACGAAAGGGTTTGATGACCAGACCCGACGCCTGAAAGAGAACATGGGCACGCTGGAAACCTGGGCAGACAGGACAGCACGGGCATTCAAATCCATGTGGGATGCGGTGCTGGATATTGGTCGTCCTGATACCGCTCAGGAGATGCTGATTAAGGCAGAGGCTGCGTTTAAGAAAGCGGACGACATCTGGAATCTGCGCAAGGATGATTATTTTGTTAACGATGAAGCGCGGGCGCGTTACTGGGATGATCGTGAAAAGGCCCGTCTTGCGCTTGAAGCCGCCCGAAAGAAGGCTGAACAGCAGAGTCAACAGGACAAAAATGCGCAGCAGCAGAGCGATACCGAAGCATCACGGCTGAAATATACCGAAGAGGCGCAGAAGGCTTACGAACGGCTGCAGACACCGCTGGAGAAATATACCGCCCGTCAGGAAGAACTGAACAAGGCACTGAAAGACGGGAAAATCCTGCAGGCAGATTACAACACGCTGATGGCGGCGGCGAAAAAGGATTATGAAGCGACGCTGAAAAAGCCGAAACAGTCCGGCGTGAAGGTGTCTGCGGGCGATCGTCAGGAAGACAGTGCTCATGCTGCCCTGCTGACGCTTCAGGCAGAACTCCGGACGCTGGAGAAGCATGCCGGAGCGAATGAGAAAATCAGCCAGCAGCGCCGGGATTTGTGGAAGGCGGAAAATCAGTTCGCGGTACTGGAGGAGGCGGCACAACGTCGCCAGCTATCCGCACAGGAGAAATCCCTGCTGGCGCATAAAGATGAGACGCTGGAGTACAAACGCCAGCTGGCTGTACTTGGCGATAAGGTCACGTATCAGGAGCACCTGAACGCGCTGGCGCAGCAGGCGGATAAGTTCGCACAGCAACAACGGGCAAAACGGGCAGCCATTGAGGCGAAAAACCGGGGGCTTACTGACCGGCAGGCAGCGCGGGACGCCACGGAACAGCGTCTGAAGGAGCAGTATGGCGATAATCCGCTGGCGCTAAATAACGTCATGTCAGAGCAGAAAAAGACCTGGGCAGCTGAAGACCTGCTTCGCGGGAGCTGGATGGCTGGCCTCAAGTCCGGCTGGAGCGAGTGGAAAGAGAGTGCCACGGACAGTATGTCGCAGGTTAAAAGTGCTGCCACGCAGACCTTTGATGGTATTGCGCAGAATATGGCGGCGATGCTGACCGGCAGTGAGCAGAACTGGCGCAGCTTCACCCGTTCCGTGCTGTCCATGATGACAGAAATTCTGCTTAAGCAGGCAATGGTGGGGATCGTCGGGAGTGTGGGCAGTGTCATTGGCGGTGCTGTCGGTGGTGACGCATCAGCGTCAGGCGGTACAGCTATTCAGGCAGCTGCGGCGAAATTCCATTTTGCGACCGGGGGATTTACGGGAACCGGCGGCAAATATGAGCCTGCGGGGATTGTTCACCGCGGTGAATTTGTCTTCACGAAGGAGGCAACCAGCCGGATTGGCGTGGGGAATCTCTACCGGCTGATGCGCGGCTATGCCACCGGTGGTTATGTCGGTACACCGGGCAGCATGGCGGACAGCCGGTCGCAGGCGTCCGGGAAGTTTGAGCAGAATAACCATGTGGTGATTAACAACGACGGCACGAACGGTCAGATAGGGCCACAGGCGCTGAAGGCTGTTTATGACGTAGCCCGTAAGGCGGCAATGGATGTTGTGACCGGGCAGATGCGCGATGGTGGTCTGTTCTCCGGAGGTGGACGATGAAAACCTTCCGCTGGAAAGTGAAACCCGGTATGGATGTGGCTTCGGCCCCTTCCGTAAGAAAGGTGCGCTTTGGTGATGGCTATTCCCAGCGAGCGCCTGCCGGGCTGAACACTGACCTGAAAACGTACAGCGTGACGCTTTCTGTTCCCCGTTGGGAGGCCGCGGCGCTGGAGTCGTTTCTGGCTGAGCACGGGGGCTGGAAGGCCTTTCTGTGGACGCCGCCTTATGGCTACCGGCAGATAAAGGTGACCTGCGCAAAATGGTCGTCGCGGGTCAGTATGTTGCGTGTTGAGTTCAGCGCAGAGTTTGAACAGGTGGTGAACTGATGCAGGATATCCGACAGGAAACACTGAATGAATGCACCCGTGCGGAGCAGTCTGCCAGCGTGGTGCTCTGGGAAATCGATCTGACAGAGGTTGGTGGAGAACGTTATTTTTTCTGTAATGAGCAGAACGAAAAAGGTGAGCCGGTCACCTGGCAGGGGCGACAGTATCAGGCGTATCCCATTCAGGGGAGTGGTTTCGAACTGAATGGCAAAGGCACCAGTACGCGCCCCACGCTGACGGTTTCTAACCTGTATGGCATGGTCACCGGGATGGCGGAAGATCTGCAGAGTCTGGTCGGCGGAACGGTGGTCAGGCGTAAGGTTTATGCCCGTTTTCTGGATGCGGTGAACTTCGTCAACGGAAACAGCGACGCCGATCCGGAGCAGGAGGTGATTAGCCGCTGGCGCATCGAGCAGTGCAGCGAACTGAGCGCGGTCAGTGCCTCCTTTGTACTGTCCACGCCGACTGAAACGGATGGTGCCGTTTTTCCGGGGCGCATCATGCTGGCTAATACCTGCACCTGGACCTATCGCGGTGATGAGTGCGGTTATCACGGTCCGGCGGTCGCGGATGAATATGACCAGCCGACGTCCGATATCACGAAGGATAAATGCAGCAAATGCCTGAGTGGCTGTAAGTTTCGCAATAATGTCGGCAACTTTGGCGGCTTCCTTTCCATTAACAAACTTTCGCAGTAAATCCCATGACAGAGACAGAATCAGCGATTCTGGCGCACGCCCGACGATGTGCGCCAGCGGAGTCGTGCGGCTTCGTAGTGAGAACGCCGGAGGGGGAAAGATATTTTCCCTGCGTGAATATCTCCGGTGAGCCGGAGGAGTATTTCCGGATGTCGCCGGAGGACTGGTTGCGTGCACAAATGCAGGGTGAGATTGTGGCGCTGGTCCACAGTCATCCCGGTGGTCTGCCCTGGCTGAGTGAGGCTGACCGGCGGCTGCAGGTGCAGAGTGATTTGCCGTGGTGGCTGGTCTGCCGGGGGGCGATTCACAAGTTCCGCTGTGTGCCGCATCTTACCGGGCGGCGCTTTGAGCACGGGGTGACGGACTGTTACACGCTGTTCCGGGATGCTTACCATCTGGCGGGGATTGAGATGCCGGATTTTCACCGCGAGGATGACTGGTGGCGTAACGGTCAGAATCTCTATCTGGATAATCTGGAGGCCACAGGGCTGTATCAGGTGCCGTTGTCATCAGCACAACCGGGCGATGTGCTGCTGTGCTGTTTTGGTTCATCGGTGCCGAATCATGCCGCCATTTACTGTGGTGATGGCGAGCTGCTGCACCATATTCCTGAACAACTGAGCAAACGAGAGAGGTATACCGACAAATGGCAGCGACGCACACACTCCCTCTGGCGTCACCGGGCATGGCGCGCATCTGCCTTTACGGGGATTTGCAACGATTTGGCCGCCGCATCGACCTTCGTGTGAAAACGGGGGCTGAAGCCATCCGCGCACTGGCCACACAGCTCCCGGTGTTTCGTCAGAAACTGAGCGACGGCTGGTATCAGGTACGGATTGCCGGGCGGGACGTCAGCACGTCCGGGTTAACGGCGCAGTTACATGAGACTCTGCCTGATGGCGCTGTGATTCATATTGTTCCCAGAGTCGCCGGGGCCAAGTCAGGTGGCGTATTCCAGATTGTCCTGGGGGCTGCCGCCATTGCCGGATCATTCTTTACCGCCGGAGCCACCCTTGCAGCATGGGGGGCAGCCATTGGGGCCGGTGGTATGACCGGCATCCTGTTTTCTCTCGGTGCCAGTATGGTGCTCGGTGGTGTGGCGCAGATGCTGGCACCGAAAGCCAGAACTCCCCGTACACAGACAACGGATAACGGCAAACAGAACACCTATTTCTCCTCACTGGATAACATGGTTGCCCAGGGCAATGTTCTGCCGGTTCTGTACGGTGAAATGCGCGTGGGGTCACGCGTGGTTTCTCAGGAGATCAGCACGGCAGACGAAGGGGATGGTGGTCAGGTTGTGGTGATTGGTCGCTGATGCAAAATGTTTTATGTGAAACCGCCTCCGGGCGGTTTTATCGTTTATGGAGCATGACGAATGGGTAAAGGCAGCAGTAAGGGGCATACCCCGCGCGAAGCGAAGGACAACCTGAAGTCCACGCAGCTGCTGAGTGTGATCGATGCCATCAGCGAAGGGCCGGTTGAAGGTCCGGTGGATGGATTAAAAAGCGTGCTGCTGAACAGTACGCCGGTGCTGGACAGTGAGGGGAATACCAATATATCCGGCGTCACGGTGGTGTTCCGGGCCGGTGAGCAGGAGCAGACACCGCCGGAGGGATTTGAATCCTCCGGCTCCGAGACGGTGCTCGGTACAGAAGTGAAATATGACACGCCGATCACCCGGACCATCACGTCGGCAAACATTGACCGTCTGCGTTTTACTTTCGGCGTGCAGGCACTGGTGGAAACCACCTCAAAGGGGGACAGGAATCCATCGGAAGTCCGCCTGCTGGTTCAGATACAACGTAACGGTGGCTGGGTGACGGAAAAGGACATCACCATTAAGGGTAAAACCACTTCACAGTATCTGGCCTCGGTGGTGGTGGATAACCTGCCGCCGCGCCCGTTCAGTATCCGGATGCGCAAGATGACGCCGGACAGCACCACAGACCAGCTGCAGAACAAAACGCTCTGGTCGTCATACACCGAAATTATCGATGTGAAACAGTGCTACCCGAACACGGCACTGGTCGGCGTGCAGGTGGACTCGGAGCAGTTCGGCAGCCAGCAGGTGAGCCGTAATTATCATCTGCGCGGGCGTATTCTGCAGGTGCCGTCGAATTATAACCCGCAGACGCGGCAATACAGCGGTATCTGGGACGGAACGTTTAAACCGGCATACAGCAACAACATGGCCTGGTGTCTGTGGGATATGCTGACCCATCCGCGCTACGGCATGGGGAAACGTCTTGGTGCGGCGGATGTGGATAAATGGGCGCTGTATGTCATCGGCCAGTACTGCGACCAGTCAGTGCCGGACGGCTTTGGCGGCACGGAGCCGCGCATCACCTGTAATGCGTACCTGACCACACAGCGTAAGGCGTGGGATGTGCTCAGTGATTTCTGCTCGGCGATGCGCTGTATGCCGGTATGGAACGGGCAGACGCTGACGTTTGTGCAGGACCGACCGTCGGATAAGGTGTGGACCTATAACCGCAGTAATGTGGTGATGCCGGATGATGGCGCGCCGTTCCGCTACAGCTTCAGCGCCCTGAAGGACCGCCATAATGCCGTTGAGGTGAACTGGATTGACCCG
>CDZG01024064.1_pt1 | contig 14998 bp, 17 predicted proteins | sample 557741 | NCBI WGS metagenome assembly CDZG01 (sample SAMEA3182086, study PRJEB8094) | gut metagenome | biome: human; feature: gut; material: Stool; isolation source: human stools | place: Canada | collected 2013-01-21
TCGTAAAAGTATTTATAAAAATTCTCTTTTTGAGGATTGCAAAACAGACAAAGAAAAAAAATCTTTACGTATTAAATTACGTAGAAAATTACAAAACTTTTTAGGAACTTTTTTACAGGTAGAAAAAAATCCTACAAAAATAAAAGAACTCCAAAAAGTGTGGAAAGAATATGCAAAAGAAGTTTACAATAATGTAAACGAAATTGTAGATAATAATTCTACACAAGATAATAAAGAACTTGTAAAACGTTTTATTTCCGTAATGAATAAATAAATATAATTATGGAAAACAATATTAAAAGTTTATCGGAATATTTAGAATATATATCCGATAATGCAAAAGAAAAAAATTTGGATATTGAATTAATCCGATATAATTTTAGGACGAACGAAAAAAATAGTTATCATTTTTTAGTTCTCAAAAATAAAAATCCAAATCAAAAGGAAGGTATCAATAAATTTATTGATGAGTTAAATGATGACGGAATAATAATCAAATCAGAAATAAAAAATGATTTTATCTTTATTCAAATTGAAGCATAACAAAAAATTGTCCCCTATTTTTTAATAGGGGATTTTTTTATTTAGGGACACCGTGTGCCCTTTTTACTATCTCAACTTCCACAAAAGCTAGTAATGGGTATACCCTTTTCATTGCGACCACTTTTTGAACCTATGTAATGGGTGTGCTTTTTTACTATAACCCTCCCATACACATTAAGTAATGGGCCTTCCCAACACACAATAAAAATCTAATCCCCGTCTATCAAATCCAAATAAATATAACACAAGAAAAGGGCTACCTCTAGAAAGATAGCCCCATATAAGATTAGGAATTTATTAGTTTATTAAACATACTCCTCTAGAAAGCTTATTTTATTTTTATATCCCAAATGGGTGGGGGTTATAGAGAATACCCCATTCTCTATATTACCTTCAAAGGTAAATTCTTTTTTGAATCCATTTACTCTACAAAAGGTATCAACTTCTTGATCTAATTTGTTAATAAAGTTATTAATTTTGGTTTTAGAGAGATTTGGGTTAGCCTCTAAAAAATCATTAATCTTGGGTAATACAAAAGTTACCCATAGCTTGTCTGCAAACTCTTCTATTGTCATGGTAATATGATATTATTTTTATAAAGGGTTAAAGGTTTTCCATCGTTGGTAGAAAGATATTTGGTGACTCCTTTATGATACTTGATAATCAAGGATTGCTTACAAGTAACCCTATCGATACCACCACTAATCCGAATATTACAAATCCAGTCATCCAGGCAATTAAGATCTTAGCTAAGTAGTTCATCTCTTCTTAAGGATTGATTTTAATAATGTCCCTAATAATCCCAACATCCAGATAGGAGAAGATAACCAAATACAAAATATGATTAACCATTTTCTCTCTGATTCAAATATTGGATTATTATGGATTAGAGTTATATCTATTAAGAAAGTTAAAATTAGTCCGATAATATATATAGAAATTAGAAAAGTGATCATATTGATGATAGAAGTGTTATGATAATACAACAAATGATTGCTCTGAATAGGAGTTTACTTAAAGCATCTTCATATAGTTTTCCAAACTCATTTTTGAGAGCTTTGTGATAGGATAATATATTAATCCATTGATCACCTATTACTTGAAAATACTTAGTGGCAACTAATGCCTTGAGTTGACTCCAAAAACTAAACATGACTAAGTGTATTTAGTTATTATATTTTTAAGCTTTTGATGGATTTTTAGGATTGATTCCTTTGCTAATCCCTTATCCATCTTTTCCTTTATAATTGATAATTGTCGTGGGATTTGATTTACGGCAAGAAGATAACTATATTCCTCATCATTGAAAGGGGTTACTTTGAATCTGCTATTACCAATTATACTCAAATCCTTAGTGATCTTCATCTGATTATTTAAAGTGTAAATCCCTTTGCTCCTTTCAATTACTTCTGCTTTTTCAAAATGAGCTGGTCCTGTTACCAATACTGGATCTCCAATGTTTAATTTCATATACTTTTCTAGAGTTTGATTAATATTTTGCATAGTTAAAGAGTGCTTTGCAATACCAGTTTGTTTAATTATATAATTCTAATCCATTATGGCAAACAAAATGACAGTATTAGGAGTAATGTTCTTTGATAATCATATCTCTCCCGGATATTATTTTAGTTATGGTACTCCTATTTTTTATCCCAAATTTTATACGTAATTCCTTATTAGTTACAAGTGGGTGTCTTTTATAAAATCTATATATTCTTAACTTTAATCTAACTGAATACTTACCATTTACATTTACACCACAAAGGTTTATTGGGTTTATTATATATTAACCCAGTTTTAGAAGTATACTCATTTTTCCTATAAACTTCTCCTGTATCAGTAACATGATACCTTGGTATACAGGGGATATTTTCTACAAAATTCATAGTATATGAAAAAATTTACAGTGTTAGGGATTGCAGCTGCACAAGGTGCTCTCTTATTCCCATTTAAAAGAAGATTAGTTGGTAATATTGAACCAAGAGGAGTATTCCATACTAGAAATGAAGAGCAATGGAAACTCAATTTTGGTGATATTCCATTCTTAAAAAGTATTGAAGAATACAAAGGGGTGAATCCAGATATCATAATTGGTTCCCCTTCTTGTGGTCATTCTAGTAATTTTAGTTATTCAAGGAAGAAAACCCTTGGTAAACCCCAAGAAGATAAAACTTTGAACCTTTATTTGAATGCTATTGAGCAATTTTTACCCAAGATTTTCCTTTTAGAGAACCTTCCAAAGCTCTTAGATTTGATTCCTTTTGAAGAATGGGAGAAAAAATTATCAAAATATCACTTGATACCCCATTGTCATTCAGTTTTTGAGTTTGGAAATTCTCAAAAATCAAGAAAAAGACTGATATTAGTTGGTATTAGACATGATTCAGGAGTAGATTATCATCATTTTGAGAGATTATTTAAGGTTTCTGAACCTTTTCTAGTGAAAGATATTGGTAAAATGATCAATAATGATCTAAATTTCAGAGAAGATGATGATAAGAAACTAGCTATGTATCATTATGCTGATAAATCTAAGTCAACTTTGACTGTAAAACAGGTAAAAAAGCTTTGGAATACTGAATTCAAAGATGAATTTAAATGGCCTATGAAAGGTACTAAGATGAAGACTTTACCTGGAGTATATAGAAACAGACCGAATGCTTATCCTTTGACTCTAAGACCTTCAAATAGACAGTTTAATCCTAATGGATTACCCATGGGAATCGAAGAATATAGAATCATTATGGGATTTCCTAGAAATTTTAAGATTTATTTTGATAATTCTAATAAAACTTATTGGCTCAATAAAGCTAGAAATACACTATCTAAAGGATCAGTTTATGAAGTTGGTATATGGTTCAAAAAATGTATTAAAAATCAAAATTAAATTAAAAAGTACTATGCGTGCGTACGTATATACACGTATACATGCGTGTAAGGAATTATCCTATAGCATAGCTATAGGATAATTTTACTACTACTTTAGTAGTAGTAAAATCATTAGATGATAATTATTCTTTTAGCCTCCTAAATACTTAGCCTCTTTAGGCTAATAACTTTTGGCTAGCAAATATTTATCAGGCTATTAAGAGCTAATAACATATATGACCTGAATATATCCCCATACCCCCCTATAATCCCCCCTTTCCCCTTTAAACACTCAAAAAACTATGAAATGACTATTGTTCATCAAAACCACAAAACATGAAGACTTGGATACTCTACATACTGACCATTGGACTTGGGATATTATGTGTTTATCAATTCCTGAATCCAAAATCAGAAGTGAAATTCTTGGAATCTTCACCAGATACAGTTTATGTGGATAAGTACTTGAAACCAGATACTGAGTACAAGTATATCCAAGTTCCAAAGTACATAACTCAATATAAAGTTGATTCAGTTTTTGTTGAGAAGGTAGAAGTTAAACATGATACTCTTGAAATCTATCTCAAAGACTCATCAATCCTCAGTATATCTTCCCAATACTTGACTCAATATCCAAACAATGATAAGTTGATTTCACTGTTGTTTGATGATAGGAAGTTGGATATGAATCTGCTAAACACCAAAGGAAACATATACAACAAGCAGTATCCAATCAATCCAAACTTGTATTCATACAACTATGTAAACAATAATCTTACTTTCGAGAGAAAAAAATTCTTTAAAAGATTTTCTCCAACAGCACAAATCACTGTAAGACCATTCAACAACTTATATGATTTGGATTTTGGATTGAAGTACAATACCAGTAAATTTAATTATGAACTGGGATTCAATTCATTTTATTACCCAAACCTGAAGAAAGGTATAGGGACTGATTTATACCTGAGGTTAAACTATACTTTCTAACATGGCCAAGAAAACAACTCAACAGCAACAATATCTAAGCTCTGAAGAAATAAAGATACTAGCCAAGGTATCAAAAGACATATTCTATTTTTCACATTTCATCTGGGTTATCAACCCGGTGCTTGGTAGGGTTAGATTTGATCTCTATCCTTACCAAAAATCTGTTTTATACAACTTCTTGAAAGAACGATTCAATATCATTCTGAAGTTTAGGCAGGCTGGTATTACGGAGCTTATTTCTATGTATTGTCTTTGGTTGGCAATGTACCATTCCAATAAGAAGATAAATATCATTTCAATCAAAGATACCATTGCTAAGAAGGTTTTGAAGAAGATCAAGTTTATGTATAAGAACCTTCCATGGTACCTTCAAACACCAATCATCAATGGTAGAACTGGAGAATATGGTTCTGCATCTACCATGGAGTTTTCCAATGGGTCAATAATAGAATCTATCCCAACTTCTGATCAGGCTGGTCGTTCTGAATCTCTTTCATTGTTGGTTATTGATGAAGCTGCTATTGTTCGTTGGGCAGCCCAGATTTGGGCAGCAGCTTTCCCAACCTTGTCAACTGGTGGTTCTGCTATAGTAAACTCTACCCCTTTTGGTGTTGGTGGATTCTACCACAGTACTTGGGTAGATGCTATCTCTGGAAGTAATCCATTCAATCCAATACGATTGTATTGGCAGATGCACCCAGACCGAGACCAGGGTTGGTATGATGAAATGGCAACTGCTCTTGGTCCCAAACGAACTGCTCAAGAGATTGACGGTGACTTCTTGTCATCAGGTAATACAGTATTTGATCTGGCTGATATCAAGAGTATAGAAGAAATGCTCACTGAATATCCACCAATCAAAATGAGACTTGATGGTCAGTATAGAGAATTTAATGAACCAGATCCAAACACAGATTACTTCATTGGTGCAGACTGTGCTACTGGCCGTGGTACTGACTACTCTTCATTTACCTGTATGTCAAAAGAGGGAGAAGAAGCAGTAGTTTACAAGGGTAAGATTCCTCTTGATAAGTATGCTAAACTTCTTGGAGACACTGGGGAGAAATTTAACTATGCTAAAATAGCTCCTGAATCCAATGACATTGGTATAGCAGTTGTTATCAAACTTCAGGACGAGGGCTATCCAAATTTATACTACTCTACAAAACTTCTTAAGAAAAAGGGAAAGTCCAGACCAGAGGAAGAGAAGATACCAGGTTGGTTGACCACTCAAAAGAACCGTTCACTCATAGTTGAAGGTTTGGAAAAGGATATCCGAGAAGATGAAGTAATCATCAAAGATCCTTTCTTTGTACAAGAAGCTTATACTTTCATCTATGATGGTATGGGAAGACCAGTTGCTATGGGTAAACATAGGCAAAATAATTCTGCAGTAGATATAGATTTGGAAGGTCAGGCTTATGCAGATGATGATATCTTTGGAAAAGCTATATGCAACCATATTAGGAAGACTACTAATAGAAACACAGTAATCCTTCCATTGTAACATACAAAACCATTATATTATGTCAATCTTGGACCCAAGAACATGGTTCAGTAGGGGAAAACCCAAAGAATCATTGAAAGCTCCAGAGATAAGAGATGACTCACCGAAAGTGGGTGCAATATCTCCTGGAAGAGTATCAGAACCAGATACTCAAGGAAGTGGATTAGTTTTATCTTTACGGGATTTTACCAATCTGGTGGAATCCTCTTTTCGTAGAGATGTAATACCATTGATTAGGGATTTGTATAAAATTAATCCAGATGTTAGTATAGCTTTACAAGATATGTTTAAGCTAGCTAATACTGGTCATACTATCTCATTCCCTAAGAATACTCCAGAAGAAGCTACTAAAATGAGGGAACACTTAATGGTAGCTTCTAAATCATGGACAAAGTATACGGCTGGTATAGATGGGTTGGTAAACAAGTTTACTGTACAATGTCTTACCAGTGGAGCTATTTCTATAGAAGCAGTTCCAAATAATAACTTAAATGGTATCTCCACTGTATTATTTATCAACCCAGAACAGATATACTTCAGGAGATTAAATGATGGGGTATACCATCCTTATCAGAAGAATCCCAACCAAGTATTGAGTAAGAAACCAGAGTTCATAAAATTGAACAATGAGACTTACAAATATCTTGGTATGTATAATGATACTGATGAACCTTATGGGGTACCACCATTTATGGCCTCCCTTGATTCATTAAAGGGTCAACATGATATGAGGATAAACTTCAAACATATCATGGAACTGGTTGGTATGGTTGGCTTCTTAGAAGCCAAGATGGAGAAACCCACAATAAACCCCAGTGAGTCAAGGGATGCTTATGCTAGAAGGTTGGAACATATCCTCCGTAAGCTTAAGATGAACTTAAGAGAAGGACTCAAGGACAACATAGTGGTTGGTTTCAAGGATGATCATGAATTTAAATTAAACTCAACTACTAAAGAGATAGGTAATATAGAAAAACCGTGGGCAATGAATCAGCAATCCGTTGCAAATGGTTTAGGGGTCAATGGTTCTCTCATAGGAGTTCAAAATAACTTAACCGAAGGTGGAACTGGTATATTATTATCAAAAATGATATCCCAGTTAAGAAATATTCAAATGCTACTGAAATATGCCTTGGAATTTCTATATACTCTAGAATTACGTCTAGCGGGGTATAATAATAAGGGTGTAGTGGTTACTTTTGGAACTTCAACCATATCAGATGAACTTAAGGTTCAACAGGGGATTGAGTATAAGATTCGTAACCTTGTAAGCCTATATAATCAGGGTATCATTAGTCAAGAAGAATTTGCATGGTCAATGGGTTATGAAAAACCAGATCAAAAAGAACCAAGGCAAATGGAAGAACCAGAAGGGGTTTCCTCATCTCAAGATTCTGCCAAAAAACAAAAGAGAGAGGCTGATAAAGATACCTCAGATAGAAAAACTAGAGATAAGAATAAGACAGTTCCAAAGAGAGCAGATCAAGATTCTAGACCACGATAAATAATTTCAATATTATGCCAGATTTTGTAGATACTATGATTTTAAGTGGTGGCCACAGTGTAATGGCAAACCACTTACCAGTGAGTATCCCATTACAATCATTTTCAGAAAACTATTTTAAAGCTACTAAAGTAGATACTGAAAAGTATGGGTTATTTGGAGCTAATACTGATTATAATACTTATTATCCCAATGTAACTAAAGAGGATTTAAATCCCCAGGATAGTGAGTTTATAGAACCAGTATTCCGTTTGTTATCTAACTGTATAGTTGCTAAAGACTATAATCCAACCGCGTTTCCAGAAGAAGTATTAAAAGCTTCTATGAACTTGTTGGTTGGTCAAACGGTAAACTGTGATCATGAAACTGAGATAGGGAATGCCATAGGCTCCATTAAATCAGTTTCTTGGCAAGATTCTTATAAAGCTGACAATGGAGTAGTAATCCCAGGTGGTATCAATGGAGTTCTTAAGATTGATGCAAAAGCTAATCCAAGAATAGCTCGGGGTATATTGATGGATCCACCTTCTATCCATTCTAATTCAGTAACTGTTATGTTTGAGTGGGCTAAATCCCATAATATGTCAGATACTGAATTTAGGGAAAAATTTAATACCAGATTAGAAGATGGAAGTTTAGTACATAGGGTAGCTAAAAAGATTATAGCTTATAGAGAAACTTCTCTTGTATCTCATGGGGCTGATCCATTTGCTCAGATTATAGCTAATGGTAAAATAAATAACCCAGATTATGCTGGAGCAAGGTATTATTCGTATGCTGATGTTCAACCAATGGATCTTGATACCTTGAAAACTAAGATATCTTACTATGATTTCAAGGGTGCAAACCAAATTAGTACGATGTACAATACCAGCAAATTTAATAATGAGGGGAACCAAAACCCACCAAAAAATAATAATATGAACGAAGTTGAAAAATTCCTTGAGCAACTCTTCGGACAGGACATGCTCAGCTTAGCTGAAGGTTCTACTCCAACTGTTGAGCTTGCTCTTTCTCAGATTAAAGATATCATATCTGAGAATCAGAGTCTGTCTGAGGCAAAGACCAAGGCAGAGGGAGAAGTTACCTCTCTGAAAGAAGAGGTAGATTCTTTAAAAGAAACCATTAAGTCAAATGAAAAAATGGTAAGCTTAGGAGAAGCTCATCTTAAAGATGTGAGGGAAGCTACCATTGCTTCTTACAAAAAGACGGTAGATGAAGATAAAGCTGATGCTAATATCTTATCTTTGTTAGAAGCAGACACTACCAATGTAGAAACTTTACTTTCTTTAAAAGCTACCTATGATGCTCAGGTAGAGGAAAAATTCCCTCTCCATTGTGCAGATTGTGGTTCTAAGAATGTAAATCGTGCTTCTAGCATGGCTAACAATGATACTGAGGGTAAACAGCATACTGAGGATACTGCCTACAGTATAGTTGGAATTATGAAAAATATTGCTAAAACCAAATAATAAACATTTACTATGAAATTGAACAATCCACAGCTGATGGCTAAAGTAGGGGTACCTACTCCTCAGACGGTTATTTACAAGAGTGAATCTCATAAGCTCCATCAAGCTTTTGTATTCAAAGCCGGTGACACCATTATCCAGGGTCAGCCGGTAATGTTAAATGCAGGTGGTACTATCAGTCCTTATGTTGGTGCTGCTAATACTGTATATCTTGGTATTGCTGTTACTAACAGTCAGTTCCCTGCTTATCCTGGTGATGAGGTAACTGTAATGGTATCGGCTTTTGCTGTAGTATATGGAATTTCTACTGCAGCTGTTACTTGTGGTTTTGTAACTCCAAGTGCTCCTGCAGAAGATAGTCAGTATGTAAAGTATACCAATACTGCAGCCAATGCTGAAAGCAATTTTATTGCTATCACCCCAGCCAGTGCAGCTGATGAATTAATCCAGGTTCTCGTAAAATAATTTTTAAACTAATAAATTAGAAAGTAATGAGTACTGTAAATATTGAAAACATGAAGGCAGCTGATTTCCGTAAAGAGTTGCCGCAGATAGTTTCCCAGTTGGATGCTTTCCGTCAGGGTAACAAAGATGAAGTGCCCACGGATATTTCACTGGAAGATTTTGTACAGAATTGTTATGGTCTTTCTCTTAACGATTATTATGATAAACTGGAAGTAAATGTTAAGCGGGATACCATGCACAATATCTTTACGATGCCAGATCAGAGCATTCGTTGGTTGGTTCCTGAAATTATCCGTAGTGCTATCTACCTGGGTATGAAAGAAGCTCCTTTCTATCCAAATATCATAGCTTCTGATCAGGCAATCAATGGGTTAACCGCTATCATGCCTTTTGTTAATCCCTCTGATGCTGCGCCTGCCCGGGTAAATGAGGCTGAAACCATTCCTCTGGGTGATGTAAGCTTTGGACAGAAATCAGTAAACCTCTTCAAAGTAGGTCGTGGTTTTAAGATCACCGATGAAGTTCGTAATTACGTTTCTCTAGATGTGATGGCCATCTTCCTCCGTGACTTTGGTGTTCAGCTTGGTTATGCCTTGGATGGTCTGGCACTTGATGTACTGATCAATGGTAATCAGTCAGATGGTTCTGAGTCTGCCCCAGTAATTGGTGTAGGTGATACTGCTGCTGGTATCCAGTATAAAGACTTACTCCGTATTTGGGTACGTGCTTCTCGTCTTGGCCGTAACTTTAAAACTATGGTTGGTGATGAGGAACAGGCAATTGATATCTTAGACTTACCAGAGTTTAAGAATCGTCAGTCTGGTACTACTATGGCTACCCTGAATCTGAAAACCCCAGTTCCTAACAGTGCTGATTTCTACATTCATCCAGGTGTACCCGATAATGAATTACTGTTAGTAGATCCTCGTGCAGCTCTGATCAAGTTAACTGCTCGTCAGCTGATGCTGGAATCGGAACGAATTGTTTCTAACCAGACTGAAGCTACTTATGCTACCATTACTACTGGTTTCTCTAAGATGTATCAGGATGCTGCTATCCTCTTAGATGGTACTAAGAAATTCAGTGAAAAGGGTTTCCCAGCATATATGGAAGTTGATCCTTATATCACTGTAAGTATTGAAAAGTAATTATCTAAACCCCGGGATCAGGAATAATACACCTGGTCTCGGGATTTCTTCATTTAACTAAAAAATTCAACCATGGCTAATATAACAGTACAACTCGGAGAAAATGCTTCGGTTTTTCATGATATGAAAACTGGGTTAACCATTACCAAAGGTCAAACGGTAGAACTTAACCTTCAGCAGCAGATGAATCCAAAGATAAAAGCTGCTCTTGGTGGTGGTCATCTGGTACGGGTAGTAGGTTTACCCAAAGAAGTACAGAAAGAAGAAATAAAATATAACCCAGAAGAGGACAAAGCTAAGTTCATTGATCTCTTTAATCAGGGGTTAGATATTAAGAAATTGTCAAATAATTTCAATTTAACTCAGCTGAAAGGTATTGCAGAGTTATTTGAAATCGAAGTAGAAGAAGATGATACCAAAGCTTCAATTGTAGAAGCTATAGTTGGTGAATTTGCTCCTGCTGACGAATAAATATTATAAGCCATGGTAGTAGATTTTAATTATGCTACTGTGGGACTCAAAGTCACTTTTGAAAACTTATCTACCGGAGTACCCAGTGATTATACTTATCACTGGGACTTTGGTGATAATACCCAATCTACTCTAAATAATCCTACTCATGAATTTGATAAACCAGGGTTTTACAAAGTAACACTTTTAGTTAAAGATCCTGCTTCAAATACTGTTGGTAGTAGTGAACAAAGAGTACCAGTAACTGATAAGGCAAAAACTCATCTGTCAGGTTCAATATATCAACTTATAGATACATATATCCCAGAAAATATATTTGGGGTAGTAACTACAAGTACTAAACGACAATTTATTGAAAAATGGCAGCTGTATTTACAGCCTCTAGTAAATCATTGCATCCCTCTCCAAGAGTATAATAATGAAATGTATTATGAAGCTCTAGAAAACCAATTAATAATGGAGTTGGCAGCTTATGATTTTATGTCAGTGCAAGTTGCTAATATGGTAAAGGCTCAAGCTCAATCCATATTAGAAAATAATACAACTTCAAGTTCTGGTGGGTCTGAACCACCTGATGGGTATCAAGGTGATGTAAAGAAAATCCAAACTGGTCCCACTCAAGTAGAGTATTTCAATCCCAATGAGGATGAATCTGATCTAGCTTCAAATATCATCAAAGCTTTAGGCCCTGGTGGTTTATTAGATATGATGAAAGAGAATCTATGTATGCTAGCTGGTCGTTTGGATATTTATTTACCCATCTGTGAAAGACCAACTAGAGTAGTAGTTCCAAAAGCTGTAAACAAACGTATAAAAGGACCATTATCTGGTCCAGACCCTTTCTCACTCCTCAAATAATATTAAACTATGCCACGAAGAAAGGTCAGTAGAGTTTCAACCACTGGATGGGAACGCTATAAAAAAATCGTAAGAGACTTCATTGATGTTGACTCTGGTAGGCAACCTTTCTTGTGGTTAAGAAAAATTGAGCAGCCTCTTCCTTATGGAGAGGATACTGGAACAGTCTATACACCCATTCAATTGGAAGGACTGTTCCAGTATAATTATATAAAAACATGGCCTCTAGAAGAGTTATCCATATCTGGTGAATTAAATCCAGGGGATACAGTATTATATATTTCTGGAAGGCTTCTAAAAGAAAATGGTTTTCTTAATGAATATGGGTATTGGGATTTTAACTGGTCAGAAGATAGATTTATCTTAAATGGTAAAGTATTAAAACCAGGTGGAGATACCCAGGTAGCACAAGCTAAGGATGAACCATTACTCTTCTTCCTTATAATGCGTAGGGAAGACCCAGAAAAATCAGAAGAAATTTTAGAAACCTATACTGGGCCAAATGCTATGATAGTTGGTGATCAGGGTATATGGTTACTAGATTCTTCAAACCAACGAGTAAGAGATTTTTGTAACTTACCACTTAAAGTAAGTGGTAGCCCAGATATACCCATCAAATCAAAAGATGGTACAATAATTGGAAACTTAAAATAACCAAATATATGCCAACCGGAAACAATTTTGTTACCATTCCATGGGCTGATGGTACAAATGATAATCTATATATGGATTTCTCTAAGTTAGAAACTGGAGAACCAATACAATTATCCTCAGATGATAATTCATCTAAAAAAGAAAGAGTTAAAATCTTCGAGTTCAAAGGTAATGTAGTACCTTCTCAATCACAATATCAAGCATCAGCTTTTTTAAAAGTTGTTCAACAAGTAGATGGTTCTATAGTTGCCAGCTTTGATATGTCTGATTCTATTTATAAGTAACTTTTAACTCTCTGAGTTATGGTAAAGAGTAAAACTTCTCCAAATATCATTCTTGCAGCTATAGATTCAAGGGCAACTAGGGAAACTTATCCAGTTGTAGCTACTGTACCGTGGAAAGAAGGTGTAGAGAATGATAATTTATACATATTTCAAGATACTACCAAGTTGAATCCCACTTTTTTAATTAGTTCTAATGAACAACTGGATATAAACCCACGTAGTAAAAGCTTTACTCTTGAAGCAGTTAAGATCGGTGTAAGTACTGGTGAGAAAACTTATGCTGATCTTAATGTAACTCAGGAGAAAGCTACCTATGAATATACTTTGGAAATAAAATCTAAATCAGGGGAAATAACTATCCCAGCATCTGGTGGTTCTCTTGAACTTAAAGGGATATTAACTACTTGGAGAAATGGTAGAAAGGTTTCTACTTTAGAAACTCCTTTCACAATGAGTGGTTATGCTCCAGGATTTAGTATATCAGGAAAGACAGTAACTGCAAGCAACAGGGGGACCGTTATAGGTCCTTCTAGAGCAATTAATATAGTTGGGTATACTAATAATACTATTGATGGTTCTACAATCTCTGGATCGGTTATTATAACCCAGGAAGAAAATAAAGTAACTAAAGTAGCACCATCAGTAACTCTATCCTACAACCCTTCAGAAATTCCAGCAAAAGGAGGAAGTTCTAGTCCAGTAGTGGGTAACATATCTTATATAACCACTTTTTCCAGTGGTGAAACTTTAAATGACTTACCCACGTCAGAGTATATTAATACTATAACCAAAACTAATACTTTTAAGATTCATACTTCTAATTCTCCATTTTCTATAGATGAGTCTACTGGTGTAGTAACTATAGGTACAAGGGGAACCATTCCGGGTGAAGCTTTAGAAGAAACCATATATTTAACCCACAGAGTTCAGATATCTTATAAAGATAATATCTTTGAACCAACCAGCAATTCAATCACTAGAACTGCTGATATAACTCAGCAGGCTAACACAGTAACCTATTCAGATATAAATATTTCTTTATTTGGTGCAGCTGATATCCCAGCATCTGGTGGACAAGTATCAAGTGGAACTGTTTCTTATTCTCAGGTAGCTTCTTATACTTCTGGGGAATTTGAAAATATAACTACTGGTGCTACCATTACCTATGGTGACCCAGTATCTGCTAATTCAAAGGGTATTACAATAAGTAATTCCACTGTAGCTGGTACCTTAGAAGTTACTGTATCACTTAATGGAAAAACTGCAACTAAAACTGTAGATGTTTATCAAGAACAAAACAAAGTAACTCAAATAGAGTTATTGGATTCTTGGGCTCATAACTATAGTATAGAAGGAACTGCTGCTCAAAATTCTGTTGGTCCGGATTTAGTGAGTAGAACTTATAATGTAAAATATACATTTCTTTCTGGAGCTACTTCTGCCGATAAACCTGGTACTGAATTCGGTACTTTATCAGATACAGTAAACTATTCTTGGCCTGGCCCAAGTGGAAGCTTTACTGGGTTATCAGCTCAATCAGGTAATGTAACTATGGCAAGTCTTGGAACAACTATTGTTAATGAGACTACTTCTCCACAAGTTACTAGAACTGATAAAGTTACTTGGACTCCTTCTAGTAACTATAGCTATAAAACTTTGGAATCAAATGAAATACATAAACAAGATCAGGTAACACGAGAAGGTAACTATGTAGTTGATATCCAGTTACCAGAAAATGTACTATCTTTATCCTACAACCCTTCAGAAATACCAGCAAAAGGTGGAAGTTCTAGTCCTACTGTTACTCAGAGTAAAGAACCATCAATGATTTATACTTCTGGGGTACGAGGAGAGCCGGGAGTTATTCCTGCTAATACTTATGGATCATTCTATACTGGTAGTAACTATGAACTCGGTACTATAAATTCTCAATACTCTACCTGGAAAATAAATGCTATAACTGGAGTATTAACTGTTACTTCTAATAAAACTGCTAGAGTAGATAGGGGTTCTGCAGAATCAAAATACCATAAAAACTTTAGGTGGGTTCCAAGTTCAGTATACAATGGTGGTGGGGCTGATATTACCAGACACGCCACTGCAACAGTCTATCAGCAGGCTAATACCGTTGAATCAGAAGAAATCATTATAGATTCTTTTGTATATAATACTGATATACCGGTTCTTGGTGGTAATTCAAGTCCATCACTATCAATACATATCAATCAGTTATATAC
>CDZG01063381.1_pt1 | contig 14991 bp, 12 predicted proteins | sample 557741 | NCBI WGS metagenome assembly CDZG01 (sample SAMEA3182086, study PRJEB8094) | gut metagenome | biome: human; feature: gut; material: Stool; isolation source: human stools | place: Canada | collected 2013-01-21
GCTCAAGGCGATCCACGCCCAGGAGAGCAAGAAGGCGTCCCGGGAGAAGGCTGCCTCCGTGGTTGCCGTGCTAAAGGCCATGAAGCTGCCGGAGGCTGCGAAGAAAGTAGCGGATGGTATTGAGGAAACCCTAACCTACTGCGACTTTCCCTCTGAGCACTGGACGAAGATCCGAACCAACAATGTGATCGAACGGATGAACCGGGAGATCCGGCTCAGGACGCGGGTAGTCGGTGCCTTCCCGGATGGAAATTCGGCATTGATGCTGGTCTGTGCCAGGCTGCGTCATGTAGCCGGAACCCAGTGGGGGCAGCAAGAAATACATGAACATGAAGCACCTGGATGCCTTGGAGGACGAGCTTCAGGCCGGGTGATAGCAGCGTCAGGGCGCAAAGAGTCAAGGGCAAGACGAGCGGCGTACCGCCGCCCTTGACCCTTTGCGCCCTGCCCGCTAAATAGTAACCAAGGGGCGGTTAAGCCGCCCCCTGTAATAGATTTCTACCAGATACCAAAGCAAATTTGCGCATAACTCTTGACACTGCCAAATACGATCTCAGTTGGTGCATAGTATTCAAAGTTTTTCACACAAACGCTTCCTTTCTGCACATTTTCTGATATAATAACGACCGCCTGAGATAAGGAACCAAGATGCTTTCTTACCTCAGGCGATCCAGTGGCTACAATGACTTTTGTCGCACAATCATACTCGTTCTTAATAAAAATTTCTCATCGCGCAAGCGCGTGTCAAGAACTGTATGAGACGCATTTGCGGCGGTCTGCAGCAAATGGACGATGCAACAGCAGCGCTTTGTATCAGTCTTTATACGCGATCTCTTCGTATTCCTCAATGGAGTGGAACTCACCGTTGACAACCTCGCGGTCCCGCTCGTCCAGGCCCTGCAAATGCTTCGCTTTCAGCCAAGCGTTGGCCATTTCCACCGCCATCACCGCCCCTACAACGAAACCGCCCATACAGAGGACGTTGGTATTGTTGACCGTCTTGGATCTGCGGGCCGTCCATACGCTCTCCACCAGTGCCGCATACACGCCCTTGTGCTTGTTGGCGATAATGCTCAGCCCCATACCGGTTCCACAGCAGATGATGCCGCGATCCACCTCGCCGCGCTGAACCATGCCGGCCACAGCCCTGGCCGCGTCCGCATAGTATACGGGCCCGTCAGGGTTGGTATCAATGATTTCGTAGCCGCCCTGCTTCATCAAATCTTCCTTAATGGCCTGCGTCAAACAATATCCGGAACCGTCCGCACCCAGTGCAATTTTCATAATGTTTCCTCCTATACAACTATGAAATATGTTTTATGCGATTTCTTTCTAAAAAAGCCATTGGCTTTTCGCATACCTACACAAACGCAACATCTGCGTTCACTCAATACCGAAGAACTTGCAGAACGATACGCCCGGCTCCTGGTTTGCGCTCTCCTCCGGGCAGTTCAGCCAAGCCGCAGGCTTCCGATCCACATGGTGGAACGCGAACAACTCCTCCGCCTGCTTCCTGCTGAGTGGCCGGATCTTACCACCCAGGCTATCCTTGATGATCAGCGCCAGCTGGCAGTCATACTCCGCCGCCTCCATGGTAAACCACGCGCCGATGGGTGTATAGCCCCAGGAGATAGGGCCATGATTGGCCAGGTTGACGATCATATAGTCGTTGGCAAATGGGATAACAGATTCCACCAGCCCCTGTGTGCCGGGGCATTTGTACGGCGCAACAGGGACTTTGCCCACGACACCGGTAGCTGCAGCGGTGGATGACAGATCCAAATCGATACCTGCAACTGAAAGAGCCGTCAGATATGGCGCGTGTGAATGGCAGGTAGACATAATTTTGGGATTACTCTTGTACAGCTGCAAGTGCATGTACAGCTCACTGGTGGGCTTATACGTACCCTCCAACACGTTCCCGTCAAAGTCCACAAGCAACAACATATCCGGCGTCAGCATCCCCTTGCTGACGCCTGTCGGCGTCGCAACGACCTGGTCGTCAGCAACACGGATGGTGATGTTGCCGTCATTGGCCGTCACAAAATTCTTGATGTACATTTTTTGACCGATTTCGCAGATTATGTTTTTCGCTTCATCAATTGAAGGATACACAAACTCATCTCCTATACTTACTATATTACTTTTACCAAAGATTTTCAAAGACGTGCTCGGAAAGGAACCGCTCGTACCGATCCTGCCATACGGCAGGCTCCTGGGGCGAGAACCGCATATATTCCACCGATCGGTTTGCAGTGCGCTTCACGTCTTTGCGGGACGTCAGCTCCCCACAGCCATACAGCTGCATCGCCAGGTTCCCGAATGCAGTGGCCTCCTTGTGGCCGGCGTATACATCTAGATTCATCACGTTGGCAATCAACTGGCACAAATAGTGGTTTTGTGCGCCACCGCCCAGAACCACAATGTTATCAGGCGTCTTTCCCATGGCGTGAAAAATCTTTTCAAATGTATAGCGATCCTTCATGGCCATCGACTCATAGATCACACGCGCCAAGAGGCCGCTATCATCCGGAGAAACCGCCTTTCCATAACGCTCCTGCAGATCCTCTGCAATGGCCTGTGCCATACGCGTCGTATACATATAGCGCGACGCATCCACGTCAATGGTCATCTGCATGGAATCCGCTTGCCTGGCCCGCAAGACAATCTCGTCATACGGAATATTCCAACGTGTGTGACACTGTTGGACTAGCCACATACCGGTCACATTTTTCTTGAACATATTGCGCCCAAATCCGGTGGTGGAGTTGGAGACGTTCGCCTGGCAGGACGCCGGGCTGATGACCGGCGTAGCCGTCTCAAATCCCAGCAGGCTCCAGGTGCCGCTGCTGATGAAGGCGCTGCTGCCGAAGCAATCCGGCATGGCCACCACGGCGTCCGCCGTATCATGGCCGCAGGGTGTGATAATCCACGGCTGTGTTTCCAGCCCCACTTGCGCGCAGAGCTCTCGATCAACAACGCCGATGGTCTCCCCTGCCCACACCAGCGGCATACCCAACTTCCGATTGAAGTCGAAAGCTTGGAACAACTCTTCGCTCCATGTATAATTCCGCTGGTTCAGAAGCCGCGAGTAAGAGGCCAACGACATCTCGCAGCACGGTCTTGCACCCAGGAGGTAATGCATTGTGTCTGCCAGAAATAGCAGTCCCTTGGCGTGCTGGAACGCCTCCTCCCGGTTTTCGTGTGCAATCAGAAACTGAACAAACGTATCGGCATCCATGGCCTGGTTACCGGTGATCTGATAAACCGTATCCTTTCCCATCCGCTGTTCAATCAGCGCATTGACCTCTCGCCTGCCGAATTTGCTGTCGCGGTAGGACATGGGGAATCGGATAATCTGACCGTCTCCGTCCAACAGCGAGAATTCGTGCCCCATAGCGTTGACGCCGACACTGTCAAGGCAGCTGCCGTATTCCCGCACATACAGGTGCAACGCGGTTACGATTTCCTCATACCAGCGATAGATGTTCCGGGTACGCTTGCCCAGTATGCTGGTGTCCCGTGTCGGGAAGCGGTGCAGCTCCCGCATCACCAACCTATCCTGTTCCAACCAGCCTACAATTGCCCGGCCAGTATCAGCCCCAATATCGATTGCCAAATGTTTTCCCATGGTTTCAATCTCTCATTTCGCTGAGGTCGATGTATTCAGGTTGTCAACCTCTCAAATACTCGTACAAAATTCCGGGAAACAAGTGCAATACAACGTTTCCCTGGATCTTCCCGCATCAATTCCCGGCGTCCGGTGCGCCGGCATTGTGGCAGAAGTGCTTCAGCATCACAAGCTCCTGATTGGAGTGATTTTCAATAACGATACCCTTCTGCGCCGTCGCCTCGCTGACAAAGAACTCGTCGTACGTCTGCTCACCGTAGCGGATCACATTGGGTGCTTCGCACTTGTGTGCGCCAAACTTACCGTAGCCCTGAATCAAAATGCAACCATACGCGGCTCGATCCTTGATCACCACAGTCTGCCCGGGCTTAATGCGCAACTCCTTGGCCGCGATGTAGGGGTTTCCATAGGTGATCCACTTCTGGACATACTGATCCGTCTCGATCTCCACAACCGGCCTTCTGAAGTAGTGCTTCCGGTACTCGGGGTCGAAGTTCGCGTCCTCGTCCATCAGGCTGTAGATGTACTCCATGTCCCGCTTCTTGTCCTCCGGGACCTTCGCCACTAACTCCTCGTATGGAGCGACGCTGCTGCCGGGGGTATAATTCTCCCAGAGAGAGCAGGACTCGCTCATCCACTGGGGCTCATAGGTGCACAGGGAGCCGCAGGCGTGCAACACGCCAGGGGCCGTGTACCAGCCAGTGCCCAACTCCAGGCGGAATGCTCGAGACAACTCCGTCAGTTTATTTTCCCGAAGCTCATACAGGCTCAGCCTCTCGAGGATCTCCTCCTTAGTGACGGACGGGTCAAAGCCAAAGTACGTCACGGGCGCATCGCCCAAGGAGAGGTTCATTTCCATGGGGAAATAGTATGCCTCGGGCTTGCTCTTGGCGCCGACTTTGGCAGCATCTTCCTCCTTGGGATGCAGGTGGTGGAAGGACTCAGGCTTGTAGTCGTAAAATTTGGAAAACATCGGGAAGCCATGGTACCGCTCCCAAAGTTCCGGCCCGACAAGCGCTGCACCCAAATACTCCACGCAGTCGCGGAACAAGACTCTCTCGCCGTCCACATAAACATAGCTGAGTCCCTCATCCTCCGGTGCGTCGGGACCGGTTTCCGCCCTGGCGGTGGCGGAAAACCATCTTTCGCATATCTGACCGCGCTTCAGGCCCAGCTTACTATAGTCTTCCGGTGCGAGCCGCAGTCGTCGTCCAGCTGCCAATAGGGGTCGGGGAATCCAATTGGGACACAGCAACAGCACGCCTTCGCCTTGTCTAAATGCCTGGTCAATCAACGCATGGTTCATAGTGAATACTCCTTTCAAAATATATTTTCTTCATTATAAGCCCAGTTTTAAATGTGACATAATATCAGAATGGAATGTCCCCAATTATATTGAGTTATAACCATAATACTATATACAGCCAATCATCCGCCCTCGTTCTTGTGTTTGTCAATTTTCTGTCTTTCAAATGTCTTTAGAGTCTATAAAAAGCTCTGGATAAGACGTTTGCTACGTCTTATCCAGAGCTTTTTTATGGATGCGAGAATTTATTGTATGTAGAGTTCAGGATGTATTCTTTCAGCTGGTTTGAAGCATCAGAGGAATCGTCTTTTGTACGACAGGCCATCCAAACACAGGAATCCGGGATTTCCTCTTGTATCTGGATCTGGAACAGCCGTCGCTCTTTCAGGAACTCCTTCACATAAAACTCGGGCAAAATCGCAATCCCTTTCCCCATCTCCACGAGACGGATAATCGTCTCTGTATTATCCACCTCGTAGGTTATCTGGCACGCAAATTTCTGTTTTTCAAAAAATGAGCACATCATATTCCGTTTAGCACTGTCCTCAGTGTATGTGATAAACGGCTGATTGGATAAATCAAGCAAGGACAGCCCTTTGTTCATAGATAAGTAACTGAACCGCTCTCCCACCACAAGGATCTGCTTCAGCGCACAAATCTGCCGGCACTCCACATCCCCACCTTCAACGTAAGAATGGATAAACACGATGTCGACGTCATTGTTCAACAGAGCCTTAATCCCCCGAGAAGTGCTGTACTCTTTAATCTGCACCGTGACATTCGCATTCTCATGCGCAAAAGTATTCAGCAGTGATAGAAGGATACAATTCACCGTGTCGCCTCCTGCACCAAGACGCACGCAGGAAGACATTTCATCATTTAATTCAGCAATCTTCTCCCTGGCCCTCTCCAGCAGCCGCATGGAGGTGATTACAGCGTCCAAGAGGATTTCCCCCTGGCTGGTCAAACTGACGCCTTTGACGGTGCGGTTCAAAAGCTTGCAGTTCAGGTCGTCCTCCAATTGATGGATCGCCTTACTGAGCGCAGGTTGCGTCATGTACAGATTTTGTGCAGCCTTTGTAATGCTGCCACATCTAGCTACTTCATAAAAATAATCCAGGTGTTTTAAGTTGAGCATTGCTTCACGACCTTTCGTAACTCCGGATATGCTCCTGTCCATAATGGGCATTTTTGCCATGCTTTCTCAAATAGTGTTTATCAAGAAGCGTTTGCTGCATAGCGCTCGCTACCGGGTTGACAACCATTGCATGCCAGTTCATAAAGGCAGCTTCTTCCAGAACAATCGCATTTTTTATCGCTTTTGCAGGCGTTTCGCCCCGAAGGAAGGGGCCGTGGCTGTGTACCAGCACTGCAGGAATTGCCATGGGATCTTTATCCTGGAATGTTTCGATAATCACCGTTCCCGTCTCTTTTTCATAGTTTTCCTTGATTTCATGATCGCGCATCAGGCGCGTGCAGGGAATCTCACCATAAAAGTAATCGCCGTGGGTAGTTCCCATCGCCTGGATTCTCAGTCCTGCCTGTGCAAACGTTGTCGCCCAGCGGCCGTGCGTATGAACGATACCGCCACACTGCGGAAATGCCTTATACAGTTCCAGATGCGTCAGTGTATCCGAGGAAGGCTTCCACTTTCCTTCCACAACCTTGCCGGTCAGATCCACCAGAACAATGTCTTCTGCTGTCATCTTATCATAGGACACACCGGACGGTTTAATCGCCACATAGCCGGTTTCCCGGTCAATCGCAGACACATTTCCTCATGTCAGTGTCACTAACCCATTTCGAGGCAAATCCAAGTTGGCTTCCAAAACATCTTTTTTCAACTGTTCTAACACGTTATTTCTCCCCTTTGTATTATTAGATAGTAAGTTTGAAGGTCTCAGAACAGAGGTCCGTGCTACACTGTAAGGGATGCTGTGGATTGGTACAGGTCTCCTACCGCAAGACGGTTCCTGAAAGGCTCCAACCATAGCCCTTTACTTGACTAAAAAACAGGCAGAGGGTAAATATTACAACGTTGCATTCTCCCATGCTGCCAAAAAATAGTCCGGTTGATCTATGCCATGGAACCATCCAGGCAACCTTACAACAGCACTGCATAAGAATCACTCTCATAAGTTTGGCAGGCGTCCGACGGACGTCAGTTTTGCTATACCCTTTTTCGCCCGTCTGCGATTTTTGCCAATCCAACATTTTGAGATTGACTTTTAATGCTACTATATGTTTGCTGGGAAAAGCACGTCAGCCTGAACTGCCCCAGATTGTACGGACAGCACAAAAAGCCTCTTAGTAGGAAATATTTAGTTTTAAGCGGAGTGGCACAGCGTAAGCGGTGCCACTCCGGTTTTTAACTGGATTCGGTTGAGGCAGGTAGAATTACTGAGCTTTCAGGATATTCGGGTGACACAGCAATTTGAACCGACAATGAGAGAAGGATGGGTGTCAATTACAAACAATTTTTAATCAGGAGGATTGCTAATGAACGCTGTTGGAATTGACGTCTCCAAGGGGAAAAGCATGGTAGCTGTCATGCGTCCGTTTGGAGAGGTTGTAGCCACGCCCTACGAGGTATCACACACTGATGCAGATTTGAAAACACTGGTTGACTTCTTGAAAAGTTTGCCGGGTGAAACAAAGGTTGTGATGGAATACACCGGAAAGTACTATCACCCAATAGCCAAAATTCTGAGTGAGGCTGGCATTTTTGTTTCCGTTGTTAATGCACTGCTAATTTACCGGTATGGAAATAATTCCATTCGAAAGGTAAAAACAGACCGGTTAGATGCGATCAAAATCGCAAACTATTGTCTGGATCGCTGGGTTGATCTTGAGCCGTATACGCCGTTGGATCAAATTCGCCAAACACTTAAGGCCTGCCATCGTCAGTATGGACAATGCATGAAGTTGAAGGTTACATTGAAAAACAACCTCATCTCCTTGTTGGGCGAAACTTTTCCTGGTATCAATACACTGTTTAAAAGCGCACCAAGAAAAGAAGATGGACGCGAAAAGTGGGTGGACTTTGCCGCAAAATTTTGGCATCGTCAGTGCGTCTGCATGAGTTCCTATAAGTCCTTTGCGGAAAAGTATCAGAAATGGTGCTCCAAAGCGGGCTATAACTTCAGCGAACAGAACGCCAAAGCTATTTATGATCATGCCACAGCCCAAGTAAGTACACTTCCAAAAACTGAAGCAACTAAGTCTTTGATTACTCATGCAGTAAATCAGTTGAACACAGTTGCTGAAACGCTCTCTTCCATTCAACAAGAAATGTTAGAACTTGCCTCCAAGCTTCCGGAATTTCCTGTTGTTATGAAGATGTTTGGAGTTGGAGATATCCTTGGACCGCAACTCATGGCAGAAATCGGCGATATACGGCGCTTTGAGCGCAAACAATCTTTAATTGCTTTTGCGGGCGTTGATGCTCCTCCGTGTCAATCTAGTACATTCGAGTCGAAAAACCACCACATATCCAAACGAGGCTCTCCCAGACTACGCAAGACCCTCTTTCAAGTCATGTCAACACTTCTACAACACGCACCTGTAGACGATCCCGTTTTCCAGTTCCTTGATCGCAAACGGCAAGAAGGCAAACACTACTATGTTTACATGACCGCTGGTGCCAACAAATTCCTAAGAATCTACTACGGAACAGTAAAGGCCTATTCGGAACAATCAGCCACTCAAAGCTAAGAAAACCAACGCTGCCTATTAGGCTGCCACCACAATTAATAGGTGACAGTCTGCTTTGCTATGCCTTCAAACTGCAAACCAAAATTTTTCATTTCAGGGCTTGAAACTTCTTGGCAGGTTTAGTTGGTCTTTATATGCAAAATTTATCGTTATATTCCAAACAGGAATGTATAATCATCTTGTTTTGCTCTAATATAATATTATAATCATGATGTCTGTATATGTCAACGACATAGCATTCCATGACGAAATATCACGAAAGAAGGTATAATAATGTTATCTCCATATCCCGAATTATTTCACTATGCCAAGGAACATAGGTTTACTGTCGGCGGTTTTAATTCCTTCAATATGGAAACCATGCAGGGTATCATCGCCGCTGCCAATGAAAAAGATGTGCCGATAATCGTGCAGACCTACCATGCTGATATCGAGTATGCTGGCCGGGAAATGCTGGCTGCCATGTGCAACGCTGCCTGCCATGACTCCAAGGTAAAGGTAGCAATGGGGCTTGACCACGGTCAATCCTTTGAGCAGGCCGTCCGTTGCATCGAAAGCGGTTTCTCTGGCGTTATGATCGACCTGTCCTCTGAGGACTATGACCGGAACGTCTATGAAACAAAACGCGTGGTGGAGTACGCCCACGCCCGCGGTATCTCCGTCGAAGCGGAGATTGGAAAGATTTTTGACGCCACCTGCCCCGTTGAAGTCATCGCCACCGGCTACACAGATCCCGACGTGGCGCGCCGGTTTGCAAAGGATACCAACATTGACTGCCTAGCCGTTTCCATCGGCACCGCCCATGGCATTTACAAATACGAGCCAAAAATCAACTTTGACCTGCTGAAAGAACTGGTCAACACCGTCTCCTGTCCCATTGTCGTCCATGGTGGCTCCGGTACACCAGATGAAGATGTCATTCAGATGGTCGAGCTCGGCATTGCCAAGCTCAACGTCGGCACAGACCTGTTCATCGCCTACAAAAATGCGTTGTACGACGTGTTCATGAACGAAGGCCCCTCCGTGGCACCCGTCACGCTGATGTCTGCGGGACGAGAGGCCGTGAAACAGTGCGCCATGCACAAAATTGACCTGTTGACTACGTTCAGGGCGTAAGAAATGCCGCCGCAAGTTTGCCTGCCATATGATTGGAATCTATGGCAGGCAATTTCTTTGATTTCGAAACCAACGGCTATGTCGGTGGAGGTACCCCCCAAAAAAACTTTAGCTTCAGGCATCGAGCCATGCGAGTCACTAACAAACAATATAGTAAGTAATTGATACTAAAGTCTAATTAAAACAATTGATTATCCAACCACGCCCTGTAATGCTCTTTATCGTATCAGAGGTCAAGGTGCAAATGATATTGCAAAGCCGATTTACTACCTTCTCCAAAGTAGCAAACACTTCATTACGGAAGCCCGTGATTCGGAGCCCTTTCCATATCTGCTCGATGGGATTCATCTCAGGCGTATACGGTGGAATGTAAAACAACTCTATGTTTTCCGGGATATGAAGCTTGTTAGACTTGTGCCATGCTGCACCATCACAACACGGCAGGATCAGATCATCCGGGTATTGCTTGGACAGTTCCTCAAGAAATATGTTCATACAAGTAGAATTGCAATACGGCATAACAAGAAAACAGGAGCTTCCCGTTACTGGTTCAACAGCTCCGTATGCATACCGATATTCACGAATGTGATGGCAAGGTACCGATGGACGAATGCCCTTTTCACACCAGCAGTATTTGGGCTTATTGATTCGTCCGAATCCTGCTTCATCCTGGAACATAAGTCGTACTTCTTGATGTGGATGACCAGACTTGTTTACATAATCCTTTAGTTCGCCGATTCGCTTGTTAATTTTTTTGAGGTCTCGATGACCTCATCACTGGCTTTCTTCGGATGCTTGCTCCTTGGCATGACTTTCCTCCAACCGTGGCGGTGGAGGACGTAATAGATCTGTGATGTCCCTATGGAATGGCCTACAGCTTCCCGATATGCAGTCTCAATATCATGCACCGATACCGTTTTTCCTGCATTTGAAGCCTGACGAAACGGCTCCAAGAGCGCTTCTTCTTCTGCATAACTCAGGTTCCGGTGGTTTCCGTGATAGTGGCTTTCTGTGATACTTGCAAGACCGTTGGCTTTATATCGGGAAACCAGCACGGTAATATATTGCGTGTGGAAGCCGGTTTTTTCACGAATTTCTTTGTTCTGCTTCCCTTCTGCTCGCATCTCAAGTGCTGCCAGTCTTTTTTCAACATTTTTGTCTCGATTCTTTTTCCTCGCAGCCTTGATTTCTTGCGTTTCCTCAAGCGTGAAAGTGTATCTTTTCATTTCTCATCACCATCTTCATTATACATCAACAGTGATAAATTATCAATCTTTTTAAAAAGATATTAGTATGAGACTCGAAATGAAGCGCATGTGCCCATTTATGGGCGGCGGAGCATTAGACGTAAAAGAAAGAGTATTCAATACGTCTTTAGATGCCAGCCAGTAAAAAGCCCTTCTAGGGCTTAATCAAGCCCTCGGCTTTGTCTGAGGTTGTGACTATACTTCATAAATACGAACCTTTCATAGAAATTGTATGAGACAGGAGCATTCAATTATGTATTATATGGGCATTGACGTTGGCACCTCCGGGTGCAAGGCCGCGATCATCGACTGCCATGGGGTAGTTTGTGCGAAGTCCAGCCGGACCTACACGCTGCTGTCACCACAGGTGGGGTGGCTGGAGCTGAATCCCGCTACGCTGCTTGAGCAGGTAAAACAGTGTATTTTGGAGCTGTACCCCTTTACCAAGGACGTCACCGGTATTGCAACTTGCAGCATTGGAGAGTCCATGGTGATCCTGGATGAACACGATGCGCCGGTTACTAACTGCATTTCCTACCTGGATCGGCGTCTCACGGCGACTGAGGACGCCTTTACACGCTCCATCGCGCCGGATCAACTGTACGACGTCACATACCTCCCGGTCAGTGAGATGTACTCCGCTCGCCAACTGCTTTGGTACCAACAAAACCAGCCGGAGGTTCTGGCGCGCGCCAAGCAGATTCTGCCGGTCTGTAATTACATTGACTATGTCTTGACCGGCGAGGCCGCCATTGATTACACCCAGGCATCCAGGACCATGCTGTTTGACGCCAGGACCCATTCCTGGTCCGAGGAATTCGCCCGCATCCTAGGCATTAACCTGCGCCTATTCCCCAAGCCCTCCCGCTGCGGCACTCTGGTCGGAAAAATCCGTCCGAAGGTCGCCGCCGAACTGGGCTTAAACCCCAACGCATCCGTCTACCTAGGCGGCCACGATCAGCCCATCAGTACCCTGGGCTCGGGAGTTTTCAAAAGAGGCGAGATCATGATGGGCCAGGGTTCCACGGAAAGCATGAACTACCTCCTGACCCCCTCCTCAAACGACCTGGAGCTCTTTAAAAAGGATCGTGTCTGCTTGGAGCCCTTTATTGATGAAGAACTTTTCATTGTCACCCTTGGCCAGCTCTGCTACGGAACCAGCATCCGCTGGTTTGCCCGGGCGATGGAACAGGATCTGCTGCAACGTTCCCAGGCAGAGGGCTTCAACATCTACGCCCGACTGGACGAGCTCTGCGCACCGGAAACCAACGTCATTTTCCTGCCATATCTGTCCCCGGTCAACTTCCAGATCTCCCAGGCCGTCGGTTCCTTTATCGGCTTCCACTCCGAGAACAGCCGTGCCGAGCTTTACCGCGCTCTTTTGGAGGGCCTCTGTCTGGAAAGCCGCCGGGTCAAGCAAATCCTCAACGACAGAAACTGCCGCTTTGATTCCGTTGTCGCCAACGGCGGTTGTACAAAATCTGACCTCCTAATGCAGATCAAGGCCGACATCATGGACTGCAACATCGTGACGCTGGAGGGGCGGGAGGCCGGCATTATGGGCTTGGCGCTACTGAGCGCCGTCTCCAGCGGAGGCTATAAGGACTACGCTGAAGCGTCCGCCAATATGGTGCACGTCCGACAGGTCTATACGCCGCGCAACAACAGTCAGTATGAGGAGAAGTACCAAAAATACCTGCGACTTCGTGATGCCGTATTGGACGTATACACCATATAACACGCATCAAACCAATACAAGTCAAAGCCCTCAGTGTAATGATAGAAACAATGACCTTCAATTTGCACAGGTCTCTCATGGGGTAATGTGCTTAATGCAGGTCGGGTTGTGGTTGTATTAAGAGTGGTTTTTCATAGGCGAAAGCGATGAAGGATTTGGTCAAAAAGTATCAAAGGTTGGTTGGCAGCTACCAAATTCTTGCTGAGAGTAAAATTGTTCCATTTTGATGCAAAAAGGCGCGTTGCAAAATAGCGCAAACAAAAAAGACGAGTAGTTGTCCTGATGATCCGCCCTTTGTCAAGGCCCGCCAAACCTTCCAAGTAATGTCAAGCGAAAAAAGAAGAATTTTGAACAAGTGAATTTTGGGCGCAAGTGATCAGACTGTCACAAACAAGTGTGGCAGCCAAGCTTTGGAAACAAGAGTTTAGCTAGCAGAATCTAGCTGTTTGAGGTAGGCCATAACTGTCCCGTAGTAGATACGCAAGAACTTGTTTGCTCCTGCCATCATATAGACGTAATAGTTTTTGCCTTCGCTTCTTTTCCTATCAAGGAATTGGTACATTGGTTCATTAACTGGTGCATGTTGGAGATATGTTTTCATAATCTGAAAAAGAGTCTTCCGGAGAAACGGTGACCCACGCTTGGAAATATTTCGTTTCTTGGCCTCGAAAGTTCTTGATTGGTAAGGCGGCGCATCTACGCCTGCAAAGGCCCCCAGAGACTGTTTGCGCTCGAAGCGACGTACATCGCCGATCTCAGCAATGAGCTGTGGGCCTAAAGTTTCGCCAACACCAAACATTTGCATAATAACGGGACACTCCGGAAGCTGAGAAGCCAATCTAAGCATTTCTCTCTGGGTTGCACTTAACGTTTCGGTAATTGTATTAAGCTGGGCGATCGCATTGATAATAAGCTGTCTTACTGCATCAATTTTAGGAAGTGTAGATATTATTTCAGCGGCAAAAGAATAAATTGTTTGAGCCTTAGTGGCACTGTAATTGTATCCCGATTTCTTGCACCATCTTTGGTACCGTTCAGCAAAAGACTTCTGAGACACATTAGTAACACTTTCGCAGTGCCAAAATTTCAAAGTGAAATCCGCCCATTTTTCGTGTCCGTCTGATTTTCTGGGAGAACTTTGGAATAGAGAGTTTATGCCTGGAAACGTTTGATCTAACAACGAAATCAGGTTGTTCTTGAGCATAACCTTCAATTTCATATATTGATCATATTGTCGGTTATAGGCCTTGAGCATTCGTCGGATTTCCTCTTCGGGAGTATATTCAACTAAATCGGTCCAACGGTCCAAACAATAACTTGCGATTTTGATGGAATCCAGCTTATCGGTTTTGCTTTACGAATTGTGTTGTTTCCGTACCGAAAAAGCAAGAGGGTATTTACAACTGAAACGTAGATCCCGTTTTCGCGCAATACTTTTGCAACAGGTTGAAAATATGTACCTGTGTATTCCATCAACGCTCTTGTTTCACCAGGTAATTATTTAAGAAAGTCTGCTAGCTTTCTTAAATCATTTTCGGAATGTAACACCTCGAAGGGCGTGGCAACGACTTCGCCAAACGGGCGCATGACAGCTACCATGCTTTTCCCCTTGGAGACGTCAATTCCAACAGCGTTCATTAGCAATCCTCCTGATTAAAAATTGTTTGTAATTGGCACCCATTCTTCTCTCATTGCCGATTCAAATTGCTGTGTCACCCGAATATCCTGAAAGCTCAGTAATTCTACCTGCCTCAACCGAATCCAGTTAAAAACCGGAGTGGCACCGCTTACGCTGTGCCACTCCGCTTAAAACTAAATATTTCCTACTAAGAGGCTTTTTTGTGCTGTCCGTACAATCTGGGGCAGTTCAGGCTGACGTGCTTTTCCCAGCAAACATATAGTAGCAATAGTCAAGAGGGATAATTAAATTATGTGCTTATCGGCTTAACACAGCAGCCCGCAAGCTGTAGCGACAGCTCTTGTCAGACGCATGAAGATCTGATTGCTGGTATTTCTGCAATTGAAGCGGAAGCAGAACTCATCCAGGTACGCCTGAAGCTGTTGGCAGCGGCCGTGATACGTGCCGAGCAGGAACGCCTTCAGATTACTGATGGCTTTGTGCAGCCAATGCAGATCGCCGGTTTCGTGCTTTTTCGCGTCCAGCGCAACGCCAGACAAGCTCCGATAGCTCTTATAGCCGTCGCATTCGATTTTTGAGCCCGGCGCAACAGTTTCGTCA
>CDZG01022543.1_pt1 | contig 14924 bp, 17 predicted proteins | sample 557741 | NCBI WGS metagenome assembly CDZG01 (sample SAMEA3182086, study PRJEB8094) | gut metagenome | biome: human; feature: gut; material: Stool; isolation source: human stools | place: Canada | collected 2013-01-21
TGCCCCCGCTGCGGCGCTCGTTGTGGCTGCGGCGGCGTTGCCGTCCTCGCCACACATCGGTGTGCGCGCGGCGCGCGGCATTCGCTCGCGCGCCCTCCTCGCCTTTGCGCCTTGTCCGCCCGCTTGCCCCCGCTGGCGCAGATGGCGGCGCGGTCGGGGCGCAAAAGGCTGCGCGCCCGTCGCGGCGGGTTCGCTGCGCCCCCCCTGTTGCCGCTTGCGTCCGTCGTTCGCGGGCAGCGGCGGCGGTTGGTCGCTCGGCGGCGCGCTCGCCATTAAAAAGGGGGCTAATGTGGCTCGTGTCCCCTCGCTCCCTGCCCGCCGCCGCGCCCGCGCCCGCGTCCGTCTGCGCGGCAAGCAGCGGTGGGGGGGCTTGCTCGCCCCTTCGGGCGGCTGCGCCGCCGCCGCTCCTCCGCCCCCGCCCCCCGTTAAGTGTTGGGGACGGGGGCTGTGGCTTTCATGTGTCCGCTGCGGCGGGGTTGCGCCCGCTGCGGCGGGCGCGAAAAAGACGGCGGCGCAAAGCATACGCATAGGGACTTCCTGCCCCGACATAGGGTGAGGGGAGGAGTTGATGTATATGCTTTCCGCCGCCGTTTGGCTTTTGTGCAACAGCCTGTTTTTCTCCCTGCGCCTTGCCGGCAATCCCGGCTCATTCCCGCGCCCGCTCTCCGCCGCCGAGGAAAAGGAGTATCTCGAACGCTTCGCTGCGGGCGACCTTGAGGCGCGCAATGTGCTCATCGAGCACAATCTGCGTCTTGTGGCGCACATCGTGAAGAAATACTACACCCAGTCCGAGGAGCAGGACGATCTCATCTCCATCGGCACCATCGGGCTCATCAAGGGCATTTCGACCTTCAAGCCCGAGAAGGGCGCGCGCCTTGCGACCTACGCCGCCCGCTGCGTAGAGAATGAGATCCTGATGTATTTCCGCTCGCGTAAGAAGCTGCAGGGCGAGGTCTCGCTCTCGGACTCCATCGAGACGGACCAGGACGGCAACGACCTCATGCTGATGGATGTGGTCGGCGTGGACGACACGATGCTCTCCGACCTGCAGGACCGGGAGGACAGCGTGCTGGTCCGCCGTCTGGTGCGCGAATGCCTGACCGACCGCGAGCGCGAGATCGTCACGCTGCGCTACGGCCTCGGGGGCCGGATGCCGCGCACCCAGCGCGAGATCGCCAAAAAGCTTGGCATCTCAAGAAGCTATGTATCGCGACTCGCCTATTGTAAACGATTTGCCCTAAGCAATCGCTTCCGGTTCACGGAAGCGGAATTTGATAATGATTTGCTTGTCTTCGGTCAGCTCCACACGCTCAATGAGACTGACCAGAAGTTCGCGACTGGTGTAGGCGGACTTCAGAAATTGTTGCACCAGTTCTTTTGCCCGGCCTTCTGTGCTGACCGGGCTCTCTTTTTGCGCTTCCATTTCCTTCCGCTTTTTTTCCAGAGAGGTTCTGTCTATCTTGACCCTTTGATAGATACGCTCGAAGTCAGTTTCTGCAAGCAGTCCGGTCAGTCGATCCATATACATCTTATCCAGATTTGCCGTCAGACTGTCGATCTTACTTTGGATCACTTTGATCTCTGCCTCGTGATTTTCCGCTTTACGAGCCTTTTCCACTGCATCCGTAGCGATAGGTTGCAGCTTTTGGGGGTCAAGATAAGCTTCGCAGACTTCTCGGACCTTTGCAAGAACTGCTTCGGTAACTACCTGTTCTTTGATGGAGTGGCAGGAACAGACGCCTGCGTTGGTGAACCGCTGGTAGGTTCGGCATACGAAAAACAATCGATCTTCGCCAGAAACCGGCGGGCGATTCAACACCGCCATGGGATAACCACATTCATGACAGAAGATCAAGCCTTTTAGTAAGAAGTCATAGGTTCTGCTGCGGGTATGCCTGCGGCTGTTGACCAACATCCGTACTTTATAAAAGGTCTCTTTGTCGATCAGCGGTTCATGGGTGTTTTCAACCACTACCCAGTTTTCACGATCCTGCTTTAGGCATTTCTTGGATTTGTAGCTGATCTTGACGGTTCGTCCTTGAACCATGTTGCCGAGGTATGTTTCGTTCTGCAGCATCTCCGAAATACGTTCACTGGACCAAAGGCCGGCGTAGGGACCTTTGCGGCCCATGTTCCAGCCACAGTAGGTTGCGGGCGTAGGAACACCCTCTTCGTTGAGCGTTGCCGCAATCTTGCGGCAGCTCATACCATCCAGCGCCATAGTGAAGATTTGCCGCACAACTGGAGCAACTTCCTCGTCAATGACGATCTTGTTTTTTTCCGTTGGGTGCATCTTGTAGCCATACATTGGTTTCCCGCCAATGAACTGACCTTTACGCTGCTTATCCCGTTTGACAGACTTGATCTTCTTGGAGATGTCCTTTGCGTACATATCATTCATGATGGCGCGGAAGGGCGTGATGTCATTTGCACTGGATTCCACGCCGGTATCGATACCGTCCAAGAGGGAGATGTAGCGCACCCTATGCTCAGGGAAGTACCGCTCCATGTAATGGCCGGTCATAATGTAGTCGCGGCCTAGTCGGGAGAGGTCTTTGGTGATGACCATATTGACCTTCTTGGCCTCAATGTCCGCCACCATGCGTTGGAAGGCCGGACGGTCGAAAGATGAGGTTAGATAACGATACTTTTTGAAATACAGTAAAATCAAGGTTTTTCGGACAACGGACAAGCATGGTTTGTACTACAACTAAATATTGCACCGCACAAGCGGCGTTTCCCACTTCCACACGGAAGAACAGGAACGCCGCTTTTTTCATGCCCTTTGTTACGCAGTAGGGGCAGAAAAAGCCTTGCTACAAGCGGCTTTGCGGAAGCAATTTTGACAGGGCAAGGGGTTTATACCTTTTCCCTCAAAATCGCCGTTCTACTGCGTAACAAATCCAAAGCAAAGGAGTGATGAAGCTATGGCAGTATTCCGCGTGGAGCGCAACACAGGCTACACCGTAATGAGCAACCACCACTTACGCAATAAGGAGCTTTCCTTAAAGGCAAAGGGGCTGTTATCTCAAATGTTGTCTTTGCCGGAAGATTGGGACTACACCCTTGCGGGGCTGTCCTACATCAACCGGGAGAAAATCGACGCTATCCGCGAAGCAGTCCGGGAGCTTGAACGCGCCGGGTACATCAAACGCAGCAGGGAGCGCGACAGCAAGGGACGCTTGCGGGGAGCTGATTATGTTATCTATGAACAGCCGCAGCCCTCTGATGAAGGAGCTGCACCCGCTGACAGGCAGCCGCCTATATCGGAAATGCCTACGTTGGAATTACCTACATTGGAAAATCCAACATTGGATAACGGGAACTGTATCTTACTGGACGACGGGGACGAGTGCGTATGTCCGCAGCTCATTTCCTATTCGCTTCTCTGCAAGTGGTTCCGGGTTGCGGTGCTTCCCGCCGACAGGCTGCTTTATGCGGAGCTTTACCAGACAGGGGATAAGAAGAAATGTACCGAGTGCGGCGCGTTCTTTGCGTCAACCTCTAACAGTGTCAAATACTGCCCCGTCTGCCGGAAACGTATCACCCGCAGACAAGCCGCCGAGCGCATGAGGAAAAGACGCGCCCCTGTTACGCAGTAGGCGCGGAAAATCCCTTGATTTACAGGGCTTTCCGGGCGTGAAAATCGGATAGGCGATACTTTATACCTTTACCCCCAAAAATGGCGTTCTACTGCGTAACATTCACGAAAACAGCACCCATAAAAAGACAGGGCGCGGAAGTCATATACTGGCTTCCGCGCCCTGTTCTTTTTTTGCCTATCTGACATTTCCCTTTTCCATTTCTTCAAGCGGGAACTGCGGGAGGGCTTCTATCAGCTTCTTTGTGATGGACTGGCGCATATCTTCGTTGATTTCCTGTTTCGTGCTTCCGTCCGGCTGTCTGACCGCTACCGTCGATAGCCTGTCGATTTCGTCCTTGTAGCACTCCACGACTTTCTCCACCGCCCATTTTTCCCCGGCAACGGCGGCGCGTATGGTTTCATATTCCGGCATTTTCTGGTTTTCCATGCTCAACGCTCCTCTGCTTTTTGATAGCCCTATCATAGCACAGCGGCGGGGATTTTGCTATCCTTATCCGCGCTCTGTTCCCTTTTCCCGTTCCGGCTGCCTGTCTGCCTGTAAAATGCTGTCAATGTTCTGCTTGATAATATCGTATTCCCGGACTTTCTTTTTCAGCTTCCCATAGTCGGCATAAAGGGCTTCTTTCTGCGCTTGGAGGGCTTCATATTCCGATTGCAGCGCGGCAAGGTTCGGGAGCTTTGCAATGCCCGCCGCTTTCAGCGACCTTGCGGCGGCTTCATGTAGGATAATCGCCTGTTCCTGTCCGGCGCGGTACTTCTCCCTGTTCCTTGCCTTGCGGTATGCGTCATAGACGGGCTTTGTCTTTTGGTAGGTGGAAACATTCTTGATAAGCACCGCCATGTCCGCAAGCCGCTTTTCCGCGTCCTTCAATGCGTCTGCCGCCTGTCCGCTTTCCGCTGCCATTTCTTCAATCCGGCTGACTAAATCCGCGTACTGTTCAATCTTATGTTCCGTCAAGAAATTCATGGTCTTTGCTGCCTGTTTCAGATTGTGGATTTTCGCCCACTGTTCATAGCCCTTACTCTGCGCCGCCTTGATACTGTTCTCAATGTCGATAAGCAGCGAAACGCCGCGCTGCTCTCTGGGGGCTTTCGCCGCCTTTGCCCGTCTGCCCGCTATCCGTTCCCTTATGGCTTCCTCTGTATAATCCGCGCCGAGGGTTTTAAGACGGGTGAAGCGTTCCTGTCCGGGGGCGCGGCATGACACATATTTCCCCGGCTTTATCTCATAGCCCGCCGCCTGTAACCGCTGCAACAATTCCTCAAAACTGGAAACTTGGGGGATAAGCGCGTCAACGGCAATCTTTAGCTTGCCTTTCCAACTTGTACCCGTCTTTTCTGCCTGGTACTCCGCATAGCTCTTTCCCTTGCTGCCCTTGCCGGGAACGACGACGGACAAGCCATTTTCCCGACACAGCTTGTCGCTCATGTTCCGTATGCCGTAATAGCTCCTTTTGTTGGAATTATATTTGCGGTGGTCTACGAAATTTACGGCGCAGAAAATAATGTGATTGTGGACGTGTCCTTTGTCAATGTGCGTCGTGAGTACATATTCATGCTGCCCCTTTGTTACCGCGTCGGCAAGCTGCTTTCCGATTTCATGGGCTTTCTGATAATCGACTTCCCCCGGCTCAAAGGACTGTATCAGATGAAAGGCTAAATTGTTCCCCTTTTGGAGTGCTTGGGACAAGGTATATTCAAATTCAATATCTGCCGTTTCATAGGAGCAGCCGAAAGAGGACACAAGCATTTTTCCGTCCGTCTTGTCCGGGTTTTCGATATAGTCAAGGGCTTTGCTTAGAGTGCTTTTAATAGGCTTAATCTTTGTAACCGCCATATCTCCGCAAGCACCCCCTTTATTTCCTCTATGTCCTCTTGGTATGCGTTCCCCGTCGCGTTTACGCGGCGTGCTATCTGGTTGACGTTGACACCGATTTTCTGTATCTCTGCGGTCATTGCCTTTATATCGGCATGGTCTATCTGAATGATATACCCGTCAATGGCAATCTTCCGCAGATATGCCGCCATGTTCCGGGTGGGTACGAGCTTCATTTTTTCCAGTATTAAATCCCGTTCCGCTTCCGTCACTCTGAATTTGATTTGCACCGTTCTTTTGCGTCCGTTCATGTATTCGCTCCTTTCCTTTCCGTTCCGAGGGTTTGGGACACTTCCCAACAAGCAATTTTCAACCGACGCGCCGCAGCGCGGGAGGGGAAAATACGGAAGTGGGTACCCGCTTCCTATGCTTGCTACGAATGTTTTTATCCCTTATGCCTTACTACGGAGCTATGCCCGGTTTTGCCAAACTTCCGCAAAAGAAAAACGCTGCAATCCTCAAAAAAAGATTACAACGCTCTCTAAACCTTATTCAATTCTGACGGACACTTCTTATCTGCCCTCTGTTTCGACTTCCGCTATCTCCTTTGCCGTTGCGCTCACAATCCGTATGCCTGTATCGCTCATACCGTCAAGAAGCGCGTCAAGCTGCCGCCGCTGCGTGTTCTTCTCTGGCGGCGTTTCCAAAAGAAACTGGTCTACGGATATATTGTAGCGGAGCATAAGCTCAAAGAAAATCTGTAAACTTGGGTGCTGCCCCTTGTTCTCAATGTTCGCAAGGTAGCGCGGCGAGATAAACATTTCGTCGCTCACTTTCTTGCGGCTCTCCTTGCGCCCTGTCCGCGCCGCCTTTATCGCTGCCCCAAAAGCCTTGAAATCGTATTTCGGTACTGGTCTTTTTGCCATAGTTATTCACCCTGTTACATTTTACTGTTCCCCTTTCTTCTTGGATATGTCTACACAATTCAATCAGTTAGCCAAAATAATTCATATGTATATGTTGACAATTAGCCGCTTTTTTTGTATAGTATTATTAAAAGGGGGAAATGTTTATGTTACATAGCATGCGTATTCGATAAGCATTGAAATCAAAAAAGATTTTTCCCATTTTCAATATGGGCTTTTTTGTCATGCTTATTTTGCGTATGCTATACAACAAAACTAACGATGTATAGACATAGTATAAAAACTATGCCTTAATTTTGTTGTAGTGTTATATGTATAAATGCAGGTCAATGCTCATGTTGAGAATTGACCTGTATTTTTTTGCACAAAAGGAGAAATATTATGCTTGAAAAATATTGGATAAAATGTCCAATTTGTAACGGAAAGACGAGGGTTCAAGTATTTTATAATACGGTATTAAGAAATTTTCCTCTTTTCTGCCCTAAATGTAAATTAACACATATCATTGATGTTGAAAAATTAGAAATCATAATCAAAAACTCTGAAAAACAAAAGGAAGGATATTAAATGAAACACTTACCTAAAAGTACACTTACGGAAATATTGAATGACCCATACGGATTTACTTACAAAGAAATGTCGGAAGTAATTGGAGAGGATAAAGCAAGAGCCTTATATGCGGAATTGTATAAACAGCCATTTCACAAAAAAAATCTATCAATATCAACAAAAAAAGTCTATAAAAGTAGCGATACTGAAAAGTATGTTTATGAATTGAAAGACAACAGGTATATCGAAACGGTTTTTATTAAACGGCGAGATGGTGGGACTGTTTGCGTAAGTACGCAAGTTGGTTGTTCTGTTGGCTGTATTTTTTGTGAGTCCGGACGCAATGGTTTCGTTCGTAATCTAACACCATCTGAAATTGTGCAACAGGTCATATTGATACGTCAAAAAGTAAATCGTATCGTTTTTATGGGAATGGGAGAACCTTTATTCAATTACGACAACTTGATTGCAGCAATCCATATTCTTCGAGATAGAAATGGACTTAACTTTCCAACCGACGGCATTACCGTATCAACAGTTGGTCCAGTTAATCAATTAAAAAAATTGCGCGAAGAACATCTAAAAATTCAGTTGACAATATCTTTACATGCAGCAACACAGGCTGCGAGAAACTGCATCATTCCTCATATGCACATGTACGCTATTGAAGATGTTGTTAAGCAAGCATTGTCCTATTCACAAAGGCATAATCGAAAAGTGGTATTTGCGTATTTGCTTTTACCAGGTATAAATGACCGTTCCTCAGATATAAGGCAACTTGCAAAATGGTTTAAGGGCAAAAATGTTATGATTAACGTGCTGCAATACAACCCGACGAGTAATTCAAAAATTAGAGCACCACAAAAACAAGAAATGGTTGCGTTCAAACATCAATTAGAGCAAACAGGACTTGAAGTTACCATGAGAGTTTCTCATGGTAGAGAGATTAAAGCAGCTTGTGGACAGTTAGCTAATACATATAATAAAGCCAAAAAACAACAAAAATAATTTAATTAAAAGAGCCAGACGCACAGACGCAGAGCCGATAATATGCAGTTTGAAATACTGCTGTTATCGGCTCTTTTTTGATTTTAATTTGTGCCCCTAATAACCATATTGGAGCAAAATCAGAACTGTTGCTTGTCGTTCTTTGATTTCCGCAGCAGCTTTGAAAAACCAAAGCCGCCGTTTCTTTTTATCTTCTAATGAAATGACGCGGTATCACTGTTAAAAGCGGCGGCTAAAAGGAGGTAGCCGCCATGAAGCACATACCATATCGACAAAATCCGACGGTCATTGACACATCAAAAAAAGCCCGACCACCGCCGGGGAAAACTACGTCTATCAATATGAACTGTCTAATCATCTGAATACCGCTTACAATACCTATACGTCTGTCCGGGCTTTTCGGACAGGCGTATTTTGCTGCTCAAAAAATTTTTTGAAAAAAATCCGAAAATCTTCGGCGTTTTTTTCAAAAGGCAGTATTGCCCCGCGAAAAGGGGGAAGCACCACCAACTTTCCAACGAGAAAGGGGGTGAGAATGTGGAACCTAATCGCAGGGAGTTTATAAAACAGTGCGCTTTCCAGAAGTTTTGTAATACGGTACTGCACAATGAAGCGTGTGACGCTCACAAAGAGCTGCACAGGCATAAGGCAAGGGAGATTACCTTTTCCGACTTGACCTTAGAAGAAGCGCGGCAGCTTCATACCTTTGATGAATATTTCAAAGGGGAAATCGCCTTTGAAAGAGCCGGGAAGAAAATCACGCCGAAGCTGCTTCTTGAAGCAATCCGTACTTTGCCGGAAGAAAAGCGCAAAGCCGTACTCCTGTACTATTTCGAGGGAATGAACGACACCGAGATTGCGGAGCTGTTCGATACGTCGAGAAGCACGATACAGTACAGGCGGACAAGCTCTTTTGAGCTGCTAAAAAAATATCTGGAGGAAAATGCTGATGAATGGGACGAATGGTAACGAACCCGGCTACCCGGAAAAAGCCCTTGTTCCCTATCCTGTCATTTTGGCAGCGACAAAGGGCGACCCGGACGCTATGAAGATTGTCTTGCAGCATTTCAGCGGCTACATAGCCCGCCTCTCCATGCGGAAGCTGTACGACGAGCGCGGGAACGTCTATTTTGGCGTAGACCACGACATTCGGGAACGGCTGCAAGCAAAACTGATGATGGCTGTCCTCACCTTTAAGGCAGAGGAATAAACCGCAGCGGCGGGACGCTTTCTCTCTCCCCCTTTTCCGTTCCGCTGCTGACGCGGCAGCAAAGCCATTCTGAACCTTGACAAAGAAAGCGGCGCAAGATAACGGCGGCGCAGCATAGGGCAAATCGGATACGTTCCTTTTGCGCCGAGCCATACGGTGGGTGCGCCATGACGCTATCCGGGTGAGGTTATCCCCGCCCGGACAGCCGAGCGACCAACACCGCGCCGGAAAGCAAGTGTAGCGGCTTGCGGGCGACGACACGCAAAATATACAATGATACTTCCTTACAGCCACAGTCCGAGCGTTAAGAGCGTCGCAGGCAATGGGTAGGGCTGCATGAGAACCATGCCGGGGTGAAATTCCCATGAGGTTATGCTAATAACCGTCCGATTAAAGCCTTTGTTTTATTGAATAGTGGACTTGCTGCTATTCATAGACTGTATTATATGTTTGCGAAAGAAAGGGGGATTTTCTTTGACGCAAAACCAGACGCCCGTTACCACAACGGAGCATAAAATCGGAAAAGTTACTTACCTTGTATGTTCGTCCGCAAGTGAACGCGCAACGGACACACTGGATAAAAAGATAAAGAAGCTCATTCGCAAGGACATGGAGCTGAACCCCGCAAACGCCCGGAAATAGGGCGTTTCTTCACATTTTATACATGACACAGGCAGCGGTATGTGGTATAATATAGACAGTACAAATACCATGCTTGTCTGTCGTCGGAAAGGAGGACAAAATGTTACAGACAGACAAGATTACCGCTTTATATTGCAGATTGAGCCAGGAAGATATGCAAGCCGGGGAAAGCGAAAGCATACAGAACCAAAAACTGATTTTACAAAAGTATGCTGACGAACACCACTTTTTCAACACACGCTTTTTTGTAGACGACGGATTTTCCGGCGTGAGCTTTGAGCGTGAGGGGCTTCAAGCCATGCTGCATGAGGTTGAAGCCGGGAACGTGGCGACCGTCATAACAAAAGACCTTTCCCGTCTGGGACGTAATTATCTGAAAACCGGCGAACTGATAGAGATTGTTTTCCCCGAATACGAAGTGCGCTACATTGCCATTAACGACGGTGTAGACACAGCGAGGGAAGATAACGAGTTTACCCCTCTGCGGAACTGGTTCAACGAGTTTTACGCCCGCGACACCTCAAAGAAAATCCGGGCTGTCAAACAGGCAAAGGCACAGAAAGGCGAGCGCGTCAACGGCGAAGCTCCTTACGGCTACCTTATCGACCCGGATAACCGCAATCATCTGATACCCGACCCGGAAACGGCACACGTCGTAAAACAGATTTTTGCAATGTATGTACGGGGCGACCGTATGTGTGAAATCCAGAACTGGCTGCGGGACAATGAGATATTGACCGTCGGGGAACTGCGCTACCGCAGGACAGGGAGCAAACGCCACCCCCGCCCACAGCTCAACGCATGGTACAACTGGCCGGATAAGACACTGTACGACATTCTGACAAGGAAAGAGTATTTAGGGCATACCATAACCGGGAAAACCTACAAGGTATCTTATAAGTCGAAAAAGACGAAAAAGAACCCGGAGGAAAAAAGGTATTTCTTCCCCAACACTCACGAACCTTTGATTGATGAAGAAACCTTTGAACTTGCACAGAAGCGGATTGCCACCCGGCAACGCCCGACAAAGGTTGATGAAATTGACCTGTTTTCCGGGCTGCTCTTTTGTGGGGACTGCGGCTACAAAATGTATGCAGTACGCGGAGCCGGGACGCTTGAACGGAAACACGCCTACACTTGCGGCAACTACCGCAACCGGGCAAGAAATGATATGCTCTGCACTACGCATTATATCCGCAAAAGCGTATTGAAAGAACTTGTCCTTGCAGACTTGCAGCGAGTAACGTCTTATGTGAAAGAGCATGAACAGGAGTTTATCGAAACCGCCAACGAGTGCAGCGCAAAGGCAGTACAAAAGACGCTGACACAGCAGCGGAAAGAACTTGACAAGGCGCAGAACCGTATTAACGAGCTGAACATCTTATTCCGCAAGCTCTACGAGGACAACGCTTTAGGGAAACTTTCAGATGAACAATTTGCTTTTCTGACTTCCGGCTATGATGAAGAAAAAAAGACGCTGACCCGGAGGATTGCGGAGCTGTCACAGGAAATCGACAACGCCACCGAGCGCAGCGCGGACGTAAAAAGGTTTGTCGCACTGGTACGCAGATACACAGCGATTGAAGAACTGACCTACGAAAACGTCCATGAATTTATTGACCGTATTCTTATTCACGAACTGGATAAGGAAACGAACACCCGCAAAATCGAAATCTTTTATAGCTTTGTCGGCAGAGTTGATACAGGCGACAAGCCTACTGAAAGTATCTCCTATTTCAGACAGATAGGAGCCGACGTAAAGAGTTATGCTATCTAACATACATCAAAAAGAGGTAAGATAACACCCTCTGCAAAAAAGGTATCGTTATCTTACCTCAACAAAGCTTGTTCCGCTCCAGCCATCGTCGATGTAGGTGTCGTAGACCTGTAAACGGTGTTTGCGTGCGAACTCATCCAATAGGGATTGCTGGTTGGTCACACTCTGTGATGGCCCTTCGTTCTCATCCTCCTTTGATAGTCTAATGTATAGCGCCACATGATAATCCATGGGGTTGCTTATCTCTAAGTACATAATCGTCCTCCTGAAATAAGCGACCATTCATCATATATCTTATACATCATAGCAAGGGTGTTTTTCAAATTTTTCAAGCTCTTTTTGAAGAAATACCACAAATGATCCCTGGATGATCTGGGATATGCTTGCCCCATCTTCAGGGTAGATACAGGTCACGATCAGGTCCTTTACTTGCAAAGAAACACCTCCTTAAGAATGGTAAACTATATGCGGATTTCCCGCGTTGGTTGCCTTTTTTGGGCAAAAAAGCGATGGGCCATTTGACCCATCGCTGATTTCGCACTATGGAGTTGTGTTGGCACGGTATGAAAGGTGGGCTAACTTCTTTTTTCAGAGTTGGATTTAAGACCGTTTGTGTTTGTCTCAGCCACAGAGCGTCTCATTTCTTTGGCGGCTGGGGAAAAGAGCACGTGATATCGGTATACATAAAAAGAAGAAGCAGAAGAGAGTTATCGATCCCTATGAGGCAGATGTGCGGGAACGTCACGAACGGTGGATGGCCTATGTGAAAAGCGGAAAGCTGACCACGGAGCAGGCGCACACCTGTGAGGAGCTGGAGGTGTTTGTCTGCGCCGTGATCGTATTCGGCGGCATCTCTCTGGAAGATACCGTGATAAATAAACGAGCCCAGAGCTTTCAGGACGTGTTTCTGCTCTTTGCCTGTCAGCCGGAGGATCCGGCGGAGCCGTCGTTCTATTTCAGCCTGGAGAAACATATATAGCTCCTTCGTTTCCAACGTTCAAGCTTTATTCGTATCATAGCATAAGATCCGCCCAATAAAAAGGACATTTTGCGTAAAAAGCGGCATGGCATTATAGTGTGAATGAGTTGCAGGAGCATCTCGGACTGAGCTGCCCGCAGGGCATCTACCACTGGTAGCGGGGAAAAAGCATTTCGAGCGCACCGGCAGCTTGACGCGATCTCGGTCTTGTTGAGTCCCAAGCTATGGAGCCTGAGGATCTCACGGTATGTGGCTATACCGCGCCGACGGCTGTGCGAAACCGGCTGCTGTCCGTATTGATGGGTACAGGCTTACTCTATCCGGCGTCGATATTTTCGCGCACCCAATTCATACATTTCGTGCCTCTTGTGAAAGAGAAAAGTACTCATGCGCTATTACTTACCGTAAGAAAACTTCTATTGACTACGCCGTTGTAGAGCATGTGAAACGGACGAATATATTCATTTCGATGGAGAGGCTTGCTATAGAAATGGGGGACGGGTTTAGTCCCGTCCCCCTGATAAAAACAGCAGCGGAAATTTTGAATTCAACACAAAAGAGGCTTTGTGCAATTTGCCATAGACATGAAAAAACCTTGAAGCCGTTGCGGTTTCAAGGTTTTTCGTGGTGGAGATTAGCGGGTGCTTTTTTGCATGCAAGGAAGAAATCCTTTCTAATGTAATGTCTACTGAACAAGTGCCCAATTTTTGTTCTGAGCGAGAATCTCCAGAAGATATGCGAGCATTCTCAAAAGAGCGCGCTGAATCTTGCGGAGATTCAGCACCAGAACGGACATGGCAATCACATGGGCCGCAGTCTCCCGCAGCTTTGCAGTGACCAGCCCCATGCCACATTTACGCTTCGCCAGACTGAATCTGCGCTCCACTTCCACGCGCTCGCACTCATCCCGATCGTCCTGAGCCTTGTCTCTGGTTTCACCCTTCTTAGGCCGCCCCAGAGCTGGGCCGGAAAGACGGATCCCATGCGCCTTGCAATAGCTGAGATTCTCCCGGTTTCGGTAGATTTTGTCCGCCAGGATCCGGCTGGGGTAATGCCCCTCTCGCGCTCGGAACCGCTCTGCCATTTCCCGCAGATTTCCCGCCTCATTGTAGGCGTCAAAAGAACAGCACTCCAGCCGCGTCCATCCGTCAACGACACTGATGTCCAGCTTCGCGCCAAACTCCACCGGCTTTCCCGCTTTTCCCCGCACAATGGGCCGAACAAAGAGCTGGCTTACGCTGACGATCCGATCAGGTATGCTGTGGGTACGGTTACAATGCCGTCTATGTTGACATTGATGCGCATACTGAACCTGGCGGCGGTGGTGAGGCTGTCATCGATGCAGTCTGCTACGCCCTGCCCGAGGAAGGTGTCTCCGTGCCCAACGTTATCGAAATGAACGGCAGGGGCTATCATCTGGTGTGGTACATCGACCAAGTCGCAGCGGCTCTGGGATGGATGGTTGAAGCGGTCTCCGTATTCTTCGCCCAGACCGTTCAGATGTTACTTACGGACAGCGGTGCAAAGGGCTATCAGGCAGATATCGGCTATGCCCACAGAATTGCGGGACTGACCCGCATCCCTGGCACCTATAATACCGCCGCCCACGCCTATGCTGGCTATCGGACTCTCCACAAGGGCCGTATGGACTTACTCAAAGCCTATGACTCCATTCCCCCCTCGGGACAACGCGGTGCTGTCCACACGGTATTTCCTGCGGTGAAGGAGGTCTCTGCCGATATGGCAAGCATCGGGAAAAAGCGGATGGATGCTCTACTGTGCCTTAATGCCATCCGCCCCATTCAGGTTTCCCAACGTGATATGTACTGCTTGCACTTTTTTTCGGCAGCACAATTTGCGGGTAAATCTAAGGACAGTCTGCAAAATTCGTTATAACCGAGCTGCCGCCCATGAAAAAAAGTGGCACCGGCATCCGAAAACCGGATGCCGGCGCCGCCGACATGACGAAAAATGTCAGAGTATGTGCTTACTCCTGAACGAAGTAGATGCCGTTCGTGCCGTCGCCGTCGCGCATGGCGACCATGGTCATGCCGTCGAGATCAATGAAGATGCAGTCGTAGTGAAGCTCGCCGGCATCGTAGGTGAGGTCCATGAACACGCCGGTGTCGACGTACTCATAGGTGCCGGCCAGCGCGAGCTGAACGGTCGTCCACACGCCGGTGACGAAGAGCGAGCGCTGGTTGTAGGCCATGTAGACCATGGAGGAGAGCGTGCCGGTGGGGTTGCTCTCGGCGTGGACGGCGGCGTGGACGACGTAGGCGAGCTTGAGCACGAAGCGGTCAAGCGCGAGCAGCGCGGCAGCCGCGGCGTCCAGATAGGAGAGATAGCGGCTCAGACGCACGAGGGCCGGGCGCTTGAGAATGGTCTCGCCGTAGCTGTTCCAATGCGTCCA
>CDZG01019474.1_pt1 | contig 14691 bp, 9 predicted proteins | sample 557741 | NCBI WGS metagenome assembly CDZG01 (sample SAMEA3182086, study PRJEB8094) | gut metagenome | biome: human; feature: gut; material: Stool; isolation source: human stools | place: Canada | collected 2013-01-21
AATTGGGTTAGTTAATCGGTGGAGCAGAAGGATTGCTTACCTTGTAGTAGCTCCCACCAATGATAATATATGCTTCGCTACCTCTATCTTCGTAGGTAAAGGCACTTTCACCTTTCACATAGAATTCATAACTTTCCGAGCCTTCTACTGCTTCTGGCTCATCGCAAGCAGTCAGCTTCAAATCATAGAACCAGTTAATAACAGGGGTTGTAGATAAATCATTGGAGTCATATTCCTCTGAACCAATTTCAAATGCAGTTTCTTCTCCTTGTGAGTAGAAAGACACTGTAATCATTGTTGTAGGTTCGGGGAAAGAATACACTTCTGAAGCACTAACAGCCTTTTGATTGCAACCGACCAAACCTAACACACAAACTAATGCTAAGACAAGTGTTATCAACTTCTTCATACAATCACACTCCTTTGTCAAATTCCGATTTCTCAGTTTCAAAAACTGGAAATTATTTAATTCTCTGTGTACCTAATTGTAATTGTTCAACTGCTATTTTTGCTTTATTGTCATCTTCCTTTTGAAGATTTTCTATTTCCGAGCTCCGAATAGTCAAAATGATTTCGTCCCCCACCTGTAAATCATCAAGTGTTATACCTACAACATCTTGTGTATCATAATTACAATAGATCATAGGAATTTGGGAACAATCAATAAGACAATCATCTCCTAAAACACCTTCTTCTCCGCTATCTTTTGTGGTTATGATTTTATTTTCTTTATCAATTTCTGTTATTATCGCATTGGCACCTAAAGTAAGTGGTTCGTTTGTTTGTTGTCCAGAACACGCAGCTAAAGTAAACACACAAATAAACATACATAATGCCATTATCATTTTTTTCATCATAAGTTCCTCCAAATTCCGATTTTTGTTCTATTTACTCCCCGATAAATATGAATTTAGCGTTCACTCATATATTGTTTTATTTCATCAGGCGTCAATTTTCGTACTTCTGTGTGTGGATATTCTTTATACTTTCCAGCACTAAACACAGGCATCATTTGCCTGCATTTCTTGTCTTTATTCTTTTTCAAAAATAGATTTAACTCATCATTCCCTGGAAATATTTTATAAGATAATCTTCCTTTATTGTTCTCTATCTCATAAATACCACACGCACTTTTCGTTGTATAGTCCGCTGTTCGCAAATATAGTTTTGCAATTTCCAATGACTTAAACGGAAAATTCCATCGTTGCAATCCTCTATTTGGGTCATGCTCGATACAAATGCACCGTCCACAAGTTCCACAAATATATTGAGTGTGGTTTTCCAAACAGTCCAGCGGATTTAGTAAAGGCGTTATTCTATTTTCATCAGAGTAACATTCCTCACACACTTTTCTTTTCACTCCTTATAAAATTCTCATTTGTCGAACTCTCAAGTTCCCCATTTGCAATAATTATAGCACATGAATATGAATAATTCTATCTGCTAAACAAGGTTATACGTCCCTATGTAAAGCCGCAACCGCAGCTGCGACTTCCCGACAAGTTGTCGGATTACTGGATTGAGGACAGGCGAACAAGAACTTCTCTCATATCCGTCCAGATTTCCTCCAGTCGTTTTTGCAAATCCTCGATGTCGGCATGGTAGATGCTGCCTGTTTCGTTCGCTCGTTTGGCGTACTGATTCAGGTTGTTGGAGCAGATTCGCAGGAGCGAAACCAGGGCTTTCACATCCTGCAAATCCAGTCTGATGCAGTACCCGTCCAGAGCCATTTTCCGCAGATAGGCTCCCATGCTGCGGATGCCAAGCTCGTCCATCTTCTCATGGATTCGCTCGACCTCCTCCTTGGATGCAAGGAAATGAACATCCTGGTCTCGCTTTGCCATTACAGCACCTCCTCACGGGTTTCAGAGTATTTTGCAGGCGGGATATGCTCCGCTTTGGATTTCAGATCAGCCAACACAGAAGGACGCTCCGATTCGCTCCTTTCGTCACGTTTTTCCGCAGAGTCCTCCATGTTTAGAGCCGCATCCAGTTCTGCCAGTCGCTGACTTTTTGCTGTCAGTTCTGCTTCCTGCGGAAACGGTTTTCCGACTTCTGCCTTGGCTGCTTCCTGCTGATTGTAGAGGTTATTCAGTTGCTCATTGGCTCGTTCTAAGCGCTCAGGGATGCCTGCAAGGGCATTGTCCAGTCGGGTGATATTTCCTCGTGCATCCGTGCCAAGGGCTACTCTGTGGCTCACAGCGCCCTTCAGGGTCACATCGAACTCGTTCCGGAAGCTGTCAAACGAAAGCTCCATCTGAAAACCACGGTAACTGCCAAGCGGAACCGGATCGGCGCTTTTTGTGTCCTTACAAGCCGCAAGGAGGATTTCACCGGCATCTGCCTTTTCGGTGTAGGCTTTGCCCCTAATTTCCATGCCGCAAAAGCCTTCGGCAATCTGCGGGTGCGCTTCCACGGTTTTAATATCAGCTTCAAAGCCATGAATATAGCTTGTCTGCTTTTCAATCTCAGCCGGGAAGTATTTCAGGAGCTTATCTTCCATGCGGTACTGCTGGCTCTGGTGGTCGGCTTTCAGCACCTTCAGCCTTGCTACATCAATGTCCAAGTCCATCTTTTCCTTGATAAGTGGATTACCGGCACACAGCGCTTTGATCTCCGCATAGGACAGCGCCTGCTCGTCCACATCGTCACAGGAGCGAACCGGCGATTTGGAGGTCATAATCTGAGAAATAAACTTCTGCTTGTTTTCCAAGGTCTGATACAGGTAGGCATCGAAGGTTCCCTCGGTCACATACTGGTACACCTGAACCTCTTTGTTTCGGTTGCCCTGACGGATGATACGACCATTTCTCTGGGTCATATCAGACGGACGCCAGCCCACATCCAAGTGGTGAACTGCCACCAGTTTGTCCTGGACGTTGGTTCCTGCGCCCATCTTTTGCGTACTGCCAAGAAGCACTCGCACCTGTCCGGTACGAACCTTGGCAAAGAGGTCTTTTTTCTTCGCCTCGGTATCTGCATCATGGATAAAGGCAACTTCTTCCGCAGGCACACCGTTTGCAATCAGCTTGGCTTTGACATCATCATAGACATTGAATGTGCCATCATTTTTCGGTGTGCTGAGGTCGCAGAACACCAACTGCGTCAATTTGTCAGCCTGACCGTCCTGCCAGATACGCAGGATATTTCCTACGCAGGCATTGAGCTTGCTGTTAGGGTCATCGGGTAACAGGGGGTTCATCAGCCGCTGATCCAATCCCAATTTTCGTCCGTCGCTGGTAATCTTGAGCATATTATCTACGGACGGGTCAACGATACCGGCATGAACATCTGCCGCTCTTTCTGAAAGAGAAGCCACCATATCCTTCTGATACTCAGAGGGCTGAACCACAACCGTTTCAAACTTTGCTTCGGGAACAGGGAGATGCAACTGGTCAGAGGTCTTGATGTCGGCAACCTCCTTGAACATATTCATCAGTTCAGGCAGGTTGAAGAACTTCGCAAATCGGGTTCTGGCACGATAGCCAGTTCCCTCCGGTGCAAGCTCAATCGCAGTTGTTGTTTCTCCGAAGGTCGATGCCCAGGAATCAAAATGGGTCAGGTTCTTTTGCTGGAGCGTACTGTACTGGAGATAGCGCATGACCGTATAAAGTTCAGTCATCGAGTTACTTACGGGAGTACCGGTTGCGAAGATCACGCCACGCCCGCCGGTCAGCTCATCCATATAGCGGCACTTCATAAACATATCCGAAGATTTCTGAGCTTCAGAGGTGGACAGACCTGCCACATTTCGCATTTTTGTGTAGAGGAACAAATTCTTGAACGCATGGCTTTCGTCCACAAACAGCCGGTCTACACCCAACTGCTCAAAGGTAATAACATCATCCTTCTTGTCGGCGGCAAGGAGCTTGTCCAGTCTGGCTTCCAGTGATTTTCTTGTTTTCTCCATCTGCTTGATCGTGAAGTTTTCGCCACGCTGCCATTTCAGCTCCGCAATCGCACCCTCAATCTCATCAATCTGCTCCCGCAGCTGCCGTTCCTGTCGTTCGGCAGAAAGCGGGATTTTTTCAAACTGGCTGTGACCGATGATAACCGCATCATAGTCACCCGTTGCGATACGAGCGCAGAACTTCTTGCGGTTTGCTGTTTCAAAATCTTTCTTGGTGGCAACAAGGAGCTTGGCACTCGGATAGAGGTGCAGGAACTCATTTGCCCACTGTAAGGTCAGATGATTCGGCACAACGAACAGGGATTTCTGGCTCAGTCCAAGCCGCTTGCTCTCCATAGCCGATGCTGCCATCTCGAAGGTCTTGCCCGCACCAACTTCGTGTGCAAGCAAGGTATTTCCACCATAAAGCACATGAGCGATAGCATTTCTCTGGTGTTCACGGAGGGTAATATCCGGGTTCATGCCGCCGAAACGGATATGAGAGCCATCATACTCACGAGGTCTGGTGGAGTTAAAAAGTTCATTGTACTTGGTAGAAAGGGTTTCTCGTCTGTGCGGATCTCTCCAAATCCAATCTCGGAACGCATCCTTGATTGCCTGCTGTTTCTGCTGTGCCAGGGTAGTTTCTTTTTTATTGAGGACACGCTTCTGCTTACCATCTGCATCTTCAATCGTATCATAGATACGAATATCTTTCAGATTCAGCGTTTCCTCCAGAATCCGATATGCGTTGGCTCGCTCTGTACCGTAAGTGACATACGCCGCCACATCGTTGTAGTTGGGAGAACTCTTACCGTTGATGCGCCACTCTGCGGTCAGCTCGGAGAACTTGACCTCAATGGAACGGCGCAGGTAATACGGGGTTTCAAAGGTTTCCTCCATGAACTGCTGAATATAATCAGCATCAATCCATGTTGCACCCAAACGCACATCAATCTCGGACGCATCCAAGTCCTTCGGCTGTGCTTTCTGCAAGGCTTCTACATTGATGCGGAAGGAAGAATCCCTGTCTGCCGCCATCTGTGCGACACGCAGCTTGCTTCTTACATCACCAGAAAGGTAATCATCGGCAGTCTGCCATCCAACTTCCACAGCATCGGGAGCCATCGGGTCTTTGAAGATCACCCCTCGAAGCTCTGCCTGAATCGCATCGTATTCTTCGGGTGTTCCAAGCAGCTGCGCCATAAACGGCAGATCCACCTTGCCACGCTCACCGATGGAGATTGCCAGAGCTTCGGACGGCGTATCCACACTCGTCACTCTGCGCTCCGGCTTGATGGTTCTCTTGGTGAACATATCCGCCTTGCTTTTCAGATTGCCGTCCTCATCCACATTTTCCAAAGAACACAGAAGATAGTAGGAGGAATCATCGGCAAATGCCTGACCGTTGGCTCGGTTATTGATAAGCCCGTTCTTTGCGGCAAACGCATCGTAGGCATCATTTAGTTCTGCCTGCTTCTGCGTAATCATTTCATCCGGGTAATCCTCAAGCTGATATTCAATCAGCTGATTGACGATACTACGGAGTTCCACCATGCCCATCACACGATCTTTTGCCTTCTCGTTCAGGTCTACACGACGCATGAGGGAGTTCTCACGGAAGTACACATCGCCATCCACCACGGTATAAGAGAAATTCTTCACATCCGGGGTTGCAGGAATGGTTTCGATTTCCTTGCCCTTGTCTGCTTCGGGAAGTTCCACCGCCTGATAGGTTCCTTGGATGTGGGAAACCGCTTCTTTCAGAAGTTCGGACAGTTCCATGCCCTCAATCGGACGCACCGTAATATCCATACCGTAGGCGGTACTTTCTTCCACCGTATCGCCCAGAACCATTTCAGGATGAGCGACAAAGTAGCTGTTCATGGTGTGTCCTTCTTCGGTGCGGTCAAGATTTACCCATTCCGGAACAATGTCAATCGGGTGGTCACGCTTTTGCAGGAACAGGATGTCAGACACGACTTCCGTACCTGCGTTTTTCTTAAAGGCATCGTTTGGCAGACGGATTGCACCAAGCAGTTCCGCCCTCTGCGCCATATATCGCCTTGCGTCAGAGTTCTTGGAATCCATGGTGTAACGGCTTGTCACAAAAGCTACCACACCACCTGGACGAACCTGATCCAAAGACTTGGCAAAGAAATAGTTGTGGATGGAAAATCCCAGCTTGTCATACGGCTTGTCGGATACTTTGTAGTTGCCGAAAGGGACATTGCCCACAGCCAGATCGTAGAAGTCTCTGCGGTCTGTCGTTTCAAAGCCAGCCACTTTGATTTCTGCATTGGGATAGAGCTTCTGAGCAATTCTGCCGGTGATGGAATCCAGTTCCACACCATACAAGCGGCTGCTCTGCATTTCAGGGGGCAGCATACCAAAGAAGTTGCCGATACCCATAGCAGGCTCCAGAATATTTCCTGTTTCAAAGCCCATCTGTCCGACTGCATCGTAGATGGAGCGAATGACCGTAGGGCTGGTGTAATGTGCATTCAGGGTGGAAGCTCTTGCCGCAGCATATTCATCTTCGGAAAGCAGGTTTTTCAGTGTCTGATACTCCTGCGCCCAATTTCCCTTGTCCGGGTCAAAGGCATCTGCCAGACCGCCCCAACCGACATAATTCGACAAAATCTCCTGTTCTTCGGAAGTGGCGTTCCTGTTCTCGCTTTCCAGTTTGAACAGAGTTTCAATGGCTGCGATGTTTCTTGCGAATTTCTGCTTCGGTCCACCTTCACCGATGTTGTCATCCGTGATGTGGAAGTTCACCGCAGGAACGGGAGGAATTTCTCTGGTGGTGATGGACTGCTCAAGCTGAGCGATAATGTTCATGACTTCGGCATTCTGCCATCCGTCCATCTTAGCGTAGTCCTGAATGATGGTGTCCTTGCCATCTACGCACTGTACGAAGTCCAGACTACCCGGCAGATCTCTGGTATTCATTGCACCCAGGGCTTTTCTCTGCGTGTCAGGAAGTGCATAGTAGGCTCGCAGGGCATCATCAAAGGAACTGTATTCCTTGATGTCCAGCGCACCCCGCTTCTGAATATCCTCGGCAACATAAAAATGGTCGATGAAGTGTTCCGGCTCCTGCTGTTCGGGTTCCGCACTGGCTCTGACCTGTGCGTGTGCCTTTTCGTCAGGGTAGTCCCCATAGATACGGATGCACTTATGCTCCTGCTGATCGTAAACGGCAGCACCATCGTACTTGAATCCGTCATCCTCCATGGTTCCGTCCACATAGCCCTGGGCAGCTTTTTCCGCTTCTTCCAGAGTGTAGTAGTCCAGTTTATCATCGAAGCCGTTTTCAAAGTGATGGTAGGCGGCAACCAGATAGCGGGGAGCCATGCGCTCCTCGTAGCTGTTAATCATCTCAGGTGTCAGCCATTCTGGTTTGTCGGGAATCATTTCATACAGCTCACGCATCTTGGCAATCTGTGCATGGCGGTTGCCTGCCCACAGATGCTTTTCGCTGTGCTGTCCTGCACCAAGGAAGTATTCGCAGTCCATACGCAGACGGTCTAACAGCTGATACTCAGGGGTGTAGTCCCTCGGTTCGGTTTCGCCCAGAAAATCCTCTGTAACGGGCTTTTCTTCGGTTTGGGCATCAACCCTTACCGCATGGTTTCTTTCGTCCTGAGAGAGCATACGCTCGAAATTCTCACGATTCTCGGCACGGAAGATCGGATAGGCAAGAGAAGGGTCAAGCAGCTGAACCTCTCTGTCCGTAATCTGCTCCACACGGAAAGCCGTATCGTCCAGATATACCGTGTCACCGACCTGATAGTTCCATTCCGGTTCCTCGGAAGCAGATGCTTCGACAACTTCGGCAGACTCTGCCACAGGCGCTTCTGGCTGAACCGAGTCCATCGCAGCTACGGATTGACGAACTTCCTCCAGATAGTCATTGGCAAGCCATTCGTCCGTGAAGTATTCCGTAACGCCTTCCGGGTCTACATAGTAGTCATCGGTCTGATTATCCCAGATTGCATACTCGCCATCCTCAGTATCAATTACTGCGAAACGGTCATAAACATCTTCCAACGGATCAGTTTTAGCTTCTTCGATAGCATGTCGTTCCGCTTCTTCCTCTGGGCTGAGGTAGCGTCCCTTTCGCATCAGACCGTCGATTCTCTGCACCACCTGTGCCCAGGACATCTGCAATTTATCGCAGCCGCTCTTGGTGTACGCAACACCCTTGGCATCGTGATCCTGACCGCTGTGCGTTGCGCCGGAGCAAGCATGGGAATGACCACCGGTTCCGTATTCATGCTTCAAGAAGTCCATCTTTTCTTTGGCAGAATGATTCTCCTGCCAGTAGTTATAAATACGGGCTTTGCCACCGGAAAAACCACTTCCACGGGTCAAGTCTGCATTGACTTCATCATCCGTAATGAACTGGCGGACAAGGGGCATTTGCATCATATCGGTCTGATACTCACGCAAAGGCAGATTCAGCTCATACAGCTGTTTCTGAATGAGATTCAGCTTGTGATAGTGAAAACGAAGCAGATCGGGATTTTCCGCAATGGCTTTTCTAAATTCCGAATACTGCTGCACCAAGGTTGCGTGGAAACGAGGGTCATCCAACTTTTCAGCCAAGTCTGCGGTTTCATCAGGAAACCCACGAAACGGTTCCTGATGGAGAATTGCCAGATAGCTGCCGGTACGGGCTTCTTCACTCAAATCGTGATAAAGATGCCACAGGGATTCAGCCAGCTTCTGACGCTCATATCCGGGAGCTTCTACCAATTCCACATTGGTTGCGAACCGACCGTTTTCAAGCAGTTCTCCAATGCGCTCGGCAACCGTTTCCCAAGAAACGATCTGCGCTCTGGGGCTGTCAATGGCAGAGGAACCTTTGGCAAGGTGGATACCGTCCTCGGCATACCACGCACAGATATTCCCGCTATCTTCTTTCAGACCATAGCCGCCGTGATAGACCTGCTTTAAGGTCTGAACGATTTCTTCCAACGGCTTCTGCTTCATATATTCCAGCGCTACGGTTTTTCGGGCTTCATCGGTATTGCTGCCAAGCAGAAGAAAGTGGTCGATTTCTTCCTGGGCAAAAGAAAAAGCAGAGGGCGTAAAGCTCTCTGCTCGGTCGATAAAACTGATTTGTTCATTTTCGGAGAGGAAAAGGTTCAGACTCAGCTGTTGATAAGCTCCGTCATCACGACTTCCTCCGCCTGTGCTTTCAGACTGTTCATGTGCTGCACCCACGCCATCTGCTGCGTTTCTTTGTCCGGTGCGGGACTGTCCTTCAGGTACTGCTCCATCAGAAACTCCACTCTGGCTTTCGCCGTTTCCTCGATCTCCCACAGGTGCGGGAACAGGCTCTCCGTCAGAATCATGTCGTTCAGGAGCATCGGATTGTTCTGCTCCAAAAATGCTCGACGCATCCTGCCGTACTTGCCCAGAGGTTTCTCTCCCTCGTTCTCCAACTGAAGGTTCGGAATCTGATAATCTCCGGCCTGTCTGTAAGTCATCTCGCTCATAATCTGCACTCCTTTCGGTAGCTTTAATCTGCTCATGTTCTCCAATCGCTTTTTCGATTTCCTGAAACATCCTTGTGCTGATGGCATTCACCGCAGTGCCAAGGGCATTTACCGTCTGTCTGGTGTTAAAATCAAACACCTTCTGGAAATCCTCATGCTCGAAGTAGTTATCGGGACTCTCCACGAACCGGCAATACATCGTGTAGGATACGCTGTTTGCCACTGCATTTTTGAAAGCTACTTCGATGTTGAGTTCATCATACTCCTCAAGGAAGCTGTTGGCAACGATGTCGAGGAGCTGCTTTTTGTAATCGTCCCAATACTCAGCCGCCAGTACAGATGCAATATCTTCAAGCTGTGCTTCCAGCACCCCGTCAGCGGCAACACCGAAGGTACGCTCCATCGCTTCCATGACATAGGAGCGGTTTTCAGGCGTCACCTCCCACGGTTTCAGTTCCGGGGAAGAACGGCGAACGCCGGTATCCGCCACATCAAATACATAGCGCAGATACGGTTTATCCCTGTTCATCACAAACAGAGCAATGCCGGTAGAGCCACGCTTTACATATCTGCGGTAATTTTCAGCGTTCCAGTCCTCATAGGGCTTGCAAAAGGTCGCATTGGGGCGCTGAGCATAAATCATCACCTGTTCCGGATAGGTGAACTCATAGTTGCGGGACATCGTTCTCAAAAACGAAGTCCAGTTATCTGTGTTCGAGGTGATTTTCCCAATCGTTTCTTTTGCTAACCCGGAATAAAATCGCTCTTTTGCGTTCATTGTATCCCTCCAATCCTATCAATCCGGATAAAGGTTCAGCTTTTCAAAGGCGGCATCGTCCACGGCTGAAACTTTACGGAGAACAGAGTCTGCCAAAGCAAAAAGCTCTGACTCGTCCTCCGAAAGCTGTTCCTTCATCAGTGTCAATGCTTCACACAGCCCTGACCTTGTGCCAGGGCTGTAAAGCATCATCATGTTCCGCTCATCTTGTGTGAAATTCATCATTCAATCTCCCTTTCCGGGTGGCTCTTAGGCGGCTTATGGGAAACCTCCGGCACAGGCTTTTCCTTTAACTGCTCCAATACCGAAGGGCGTTCCTCTAATCCAGGCGCTTTTCCGTTATTGATGATACCGTCAAGCATCCCATAATCATCTTCCATTGCCATCTCTGCGTTTTTCAGGTAGTTTTCGGACTTCATAAAGTTTTCCAGCTTCTGAAACCCGACAGAATCTACATAGTGAAAGGATACCTCACCGGCTACCTTTAAGGCTACGATGTCGCTGACCGACATACTGTGACCACGGAAATCATTCGGGTGGTCAATATTGAACTTCACATACAAATCTTCCAACTGCCGATTCACATCCTCGGACATAGAAATGGAGCCATGATAGACCACCTCGTAACGGTCAATCTCAGGCTCCATTTCTTTCTTTTGAAGGTAGCTGTAATTTGCAAACATGAGCGGGATATTATCGTCTACATCTTCCCGCAGCTGAAGAATCGCATAAGAATCCGTGGGGCTTTCCAGAAAAGCAACCATTTTGTCATCCGGGGTGGTATTTCCGTGAACATCATCCCATTTTTCGTTTTTCATATCGGTGTCCTCCTTATCGTTCAGGCTCTTTGCGTTTGGGAGAGGGACTGGCAGGCGCAGTTTTCTCTGCGGCCTGTGCCAGTTTTTCCATGACCGACTCACGCTTCGGAGAGTCGATCTTATCCAGCTGACTTTTCAGCACTTTGGCAACCTCAGTCGCAGTTTCCTCACGGGCTTCTGCAATGACTGTATTTAGAAACTCACGATACGGAGCCGTATTACCGGCGGTAAGATCTGCCTTGATTTCTTGGATATGCGCCTGCACATCATCGACCTGATCCATATATTCATAGGGGTCGAAGTTCTCTGCAAAACGGTCGAGCTTAAAAGCAAGCTCTGCGATAGGGTCATTGACCACCACCGCCTGTCTGCCGACTTCAAAAGCCTGCTCCATGACATCCTCATAGAACATCGCCCGTAGCTCCCGACGCTCCAGTCCAAAGGATTCCAGAATATCCTGGCGGACTTCGAGCATGGACAGTTCAGGGTTATCGACCTGACCGCCATCAACCTCGTTGTAGTTTTCATCTAACAGGGTGTAGTCATAACCATCTTTGCAGGTCTGCACCGCAAGGATTCTATCCTTTCCGACCTTCCATGCGGCTTCATCGCCCATAATTTCAGGCTCCGGCATATAGCTTGCGCCGTTGCGCTCCATAATCTCTGCAAACTGGCAGATATGAAACACATTGTATCCGATCTGCGTATGGTACTCGTCAATGAACGTGCAGGGCTTTACAACCGTTTCATCTGAGTAGTGAATCTGCACACAGCTGCCATCGGGGATATGAAACAAATCCTTATAGTGGCTGTCGATAAATCGGATTTCCTTACCATCCGGGTTGTACTCATTCGTCATTTGCGCTTTCCTCCATTATCAAATTCCATGCTGAACTTCGTTTTGCCATCCTCCGATACCTCCATAAAGACGGTGGCATCAAAGGTGTTGCCCGTCCTTGCGGACTTGCAATTCTTGAGCTTTACCTTGCCGGAACCGAGCAGTTTCTGCGCCGTAGCAGAAGTCATGCTCTTGCCGATACTCGCAAAGTAGCGATTGTTTTTCCAAAGGGCAAACTTGCAGCTTCTGTTAGAACAGAAGTATCCCTTGGACTTGTCCTCCACAGCACTGCCGCAGAGAGGGCATTTACCAATAGAATTGGCTTCTTTCGACATCAGTACCTCGGAATCACGGATCACTTCATAGTTCTGAATCAGACCGGCAATCACATCTTTGATCTCGTCCATAAAATCCTCGCTGGCATATTCGCCTTTTTCAATGAGCAACAATTTTTCTTCCCAATCCGCCGTCATGGAGGGGGACTGAATCTGTTCTGGCATGACTGTTACCAAAGCCGTACCCTTGTGAGTCGGAATCAGGTGTTTGGTTTTCTTATCGCCCTTACGCTCCAGAAAACCGATGCGAACCAGCTTCTCAATGATACCGGCACGGGTCGCAGGAGTTCCCAGACCTTTTCGCTCGACATCCTCCGGCATTTCATCTGCACCGGCTGTTTCCATAGCAGAAAGCAGCGTATCCTCGGTAAAGTGTTTCGGGGGAGAAGTTTTTCCTTCCTTGATTTCAGAACCAAGCACCTTCCGCTCGTCCCCAACGGATACCGCAGGAAGTGCCTGTTTGTTTTCGTCGTTTTTTGTCGAAGAACCCTTCTGAATCAGAGCCTTCCATCCGTTCTGCACGATGGTTTTGCCCTTTGCGGAGAACGTTGTGCCGCCGCAGTCCAGTTCAATGACTGTCTCTGCGTATCGGTGTGGATCTCCCACTGCAACACACAGCCGATTGGAAATCAGTTGCAAAATTGCAAGTTCACCCGTGGGAAGTTCGCTCAGATTGCATTTCTGCAATTCTCTGGTCGGAATGATGGCATGGTGATCTGTGACCTTTTTGTTATTCACAACCTGCTCTGCATGAACGGGTATATTATCCACATCCTCCACGGGGAATGCGTGGAAAGCCAGCTTTACGAGGTCGGGCAGGCTATGTGCCATATCTTCCGTCAGGAACCTGCTGTCGGTACGGGGATAAGTGACCAGTTTCTTTTCATAGAGATTCTGTGTGTAGTCCAAGGTCTGCTGTGCCGTGTAGCCAAGCACACGGTTGGCTTCTCTCTGTAAACTGGTCAGGTCATAGAGCGCAGGCGGCTTTTCTGTTTTCTCCTTACATTCAGCTTTTTGAACGATTGCCACCGAACAGTTTTGTCTGACAGCTTCCGCTGCTTCCTTGGTTTTGAATCGTTCGCTTGCAGCCGTAAAACCATCCAATCCAATCTGAACTGTGTAGAACGGTTCAGGCTTGAATGCGGAAATGGCAGCTTCCCGCATGACAGCCATAGCAAGGGTAGGGGTCATAACACGACCGACATTCAGGGTCTGCCCGTAAAGGGTCGAAAAAAGTCGAGTAGCGTTAATGCCAACAATCCAGTCGGCTCGCTCTCGACACAGTGCTGCTTCATACAAAGCGTCACATTCAGTTCCAGACCTGAGATTTTCAAAGCCCTCCTTGATTGCCACATCTTCCATCGAGGAAATCCAAAGCCGCTCAAACGGCTTTCTGCACCCGGCTTTGTGGTACACCAGACGAAAGATCAGCTCGCCCTCACGACCGGCATCTGTTGCACACACAAGACTCGCAACATCTTCTCTGGCCATGAGCTTTTTCAGAATCCCAAACTGTTTTTTCGTACCGGCAGAAACCTCGTATTGCCAGTTCATCGGGAAGATAGGCAGGTCTGCATAAGCCCATTTGCTGTACTTCGCATCATAGGCTTCCGGTTGTGCCAGCTCCACCAAATGCCCCACACACCAGCTGACCACATATCCGTTACCCTCTAAGTAGCCATCCTCACGCTTGGCAGCACCTAACACTTTGGCAATGCTCTGTGCAACCGAGGGCTTTTCAGCCAAAACTAATTTCATTTGCATCTGCTCCTTTCGCAAAAAAATAAGCAGCCACACACCGTAGTGCATGACTGCTATGTAAAATTGATTCAGTTCAACAAACTTGAATTTTTGTTATTCTACGATACCTTCAATATAGCTGTAATCAATATTTCCCTTTGTAACAGAATAGAAAAACGGATCTTTTCTAATTGTATCATCTGAGTTGATAATAAAATTATTCCAATCGCCTGCCTCGTTGCCATCAGACAAATAAATAGTAACTTTGAAACTATATCCCATATATTCCAAAGATGGCTTTGACCGCTTTACTTCGACGCCATTCAAATTTTCGACAATATGCTGAATCTGCTCTTTGTCGGTAATATGTGTTGCGTTTCCGCTATTGCCATTGAAAACAACTATTTCCATGACCTCATTAGGGTCTAAGTCCATCAAGTCGAGTGGAATATTAAACCATACAACAATGCCAATCAAAAGAATTATCACAACAGACAGCAATATGATGATTTTCTTTTTCATATCAGCTCAACTCCTTTGTCAACTACCGATTTGTTTGTTCCATAAAATTCATTTTAGTCGCTTTCAAACTTGCTGGCGGCGGACGGTTTGTCAAAACCGTTTGCGGACGGCAAGTACACAGGGGATAGTCGCTTTAGCGGCGCAAGGGGGTGTAGCCACCTTGACGGAACAAAGTGACGCAACATTCTCGGTCATGCAGCTTTTTTCTGCTGACAGAGAATGAAGCTCCGCAGGACGCACTACTCTCGACAGAGAGTATAGAAG
>CDZG01055834.1_pt1 | contig 14678 bp, 8 predicted proteins | sample 557741 | NCBI WGS metagenome assembly CDZG01 (sample SAMEA3182086, study PRJEB8094) | gut metagenome | biome: human; feature: gut; material: Stool; isolation source: human stools | place: Canada | collected 2013-01-21
GCCATTTACGACCAGATCAACCAACTGGAAAAGAGCAAGGTGGAGGTTACGGAACACGTTACTTACCACGAACAATATCTCTTGTGGGCGCTGGCGGGGCTGCTGCTGCTGTTCGCGGAGTTCCTGTTCGCAAACCTGGTGCTCAAACGGATACCCTGACGGGCACCACGCCCCAGACGCCGGCAAAGCCCTCCCTTTGCCGGAAGGAAGATTGCGGAGGGAATGTCGCTGTCCGACAGGCACCCCAGGTGCCTTAATGCAAACCCGGCGGGTCGGACAGGGACAGCAAACGGGAAACAATACGCCGGGCAGGCATTCGTTATGTTCAGATTCGCAAATCCGCAATATCTCTGGCTGCTGCTGGCAATCCCGGCACTGGTACTGATCTTTTGGGCAGCGGCGGCACGCCGCCGCAAAAGGCTCGCACGCTTCGGGAACCCCGGGGTGCTGGAGGAACTGATGCCCGAGGTTTCGACCGGGCGTACCGCACTCAAGTTCATCCTCTTCTGCACGGCCGTCGTCCTGCTCATACTGGCCGTGGCACGCCCGCAGTTCGGGTCGAAGCTCCGCGAGGAGAAGGCGCAGGGCGTGGAGATGATGCTCGTGGTCGACGTCTCGAACTCGATGCTGGCCGAGGATTTCGAACCCAACCGGCTCGAGCGCACCAAATATGCCATCAACAAACTTTTCGACGGGCTCAGGCAAGACCGCGTGGGGCTGATCGTCTTCGCGGGAGAACCCAAGGTTCAGCTGCCCATCACGTCGGACTACCGCATGGCGAAAGCCTTCGCCAAGCGGATCGACCCGTCGCTGGTGTCGGTACAAGGCACGGCCATCGGCAAGGCGCTGTCACAGGCGCTGCTGTCGTTCTCGGGCGAAACGGAAGAGACACACAGCCGGGTCATCATCCTGGTGACCGACGGCGAGAACCACGAGGACGACGCCCTGGCGGTGGCCAAACGCGCCGCGGAGATGGGCATACGCATCTACACCATCGGCATCGGCACGCCCGAAGGCGCCCCGATCCAGATCGGCGGGGAGTTCATCAAGGACGAGAAGGGCGATATGGTCGTCTCGAAGCTCGACGAGAAGATGCTCTCCGAGGTGGCCCAGATCACGGGCGGCGCCTATGTGCGTTCGACCAAGCAGTCGATCGGCCTCGACGAGATCGTAAAGAGCATCAACGAAATGGAACAAACCGAGTTGTCGATGATGCGTTTCGAAGAGTTCAACGAGCAGTACCAATACCTGCTCATCGCAGCGCTCGTGCTGCTGCTGGCGGAGTTCCTGCTGCTCGACCGCCGCAACCCGCTGCTGGCGCACCTCAACATTTTCCGCGAGAAGTAACCGGAGGGGTTGCGTGCGCGCAGCGACGGCCGGATTGCAGAGATAAAAGGAGGACAAGGACGCAAAGGAACAAGGATGAGCGCAAGAATAAGCCGGAACAAAGACGGAAGGATACGCGGACGAGCGCAAAGATAAACCGGGACAAGAACGCAAGGGTACACGGACGGGCGCAAGGATAAACGAACAAGGAAAACACAATCGGGAAACATAACCGGGAAACGGACGGCGGGATCAATAGCAAAGAACCGACCCGGCATGGAAAAGGGCTGTCAGGCATATCGTTGACAGCCCTTTTTTATTTGCACTGCTGCCATCCGGGGCATTTCAGGACACGCGGTTCCCGGGAGGCCGGAAAGACTTGGCGCCCCCCCTTTCCCATTGTAGCGGCAGGCACATCGCGAGAAAGCATCCCGGGAATCCGCCCCGGCGGGGTTACTCCACAATAATCTCGTCGGTGAAAATCCAGCCGCCGGGATGGCCGTTGTGCCGGGCTTTCAGCCGCACGTAACGCGCCGCGGTTTGGCCCGACCAGCCGAACTCGCGGTAGCAATCCTGCTTGTATTCGAACGGGATGTCGTTTTCGACCGCGGCAAGGGGCGTATAGTGCCTGTCGTCGTCCGAAACCGAGATTTCGACCGCACGGGGCATCCAGATGTCGGCATAGAAACCCTGCATGAAACAGGCCGCGATACGTTTCACAGGCTGGCGTTCCCCGAGGTCGACGACCAGTTCGACATCCGTATCGAGCCACCCCTGCCAGCGGCGGTCGCCGTAGTTCCACCCGCCGCACAGCCCGTCGGTCAGCGAAGCGTCGCCCGCAGCCGGGTATTTCGGGCTGTAAGGCGTACGGTAAACCACCTGCCTGCCGGTCGAAAGGCAATGCAGGGTATCGAGCGATTCGGGGCGGGGGCCGACGGCATTTTTCTGGTCGAAGGGGTGGTATCCGCGCTGCTGCATCCACGCCACGGCGTCGAGCACGCGGGCGTGGAAGTCGTCGTAGTCCTTCCGTTCGGGGGCGCTCCACCCCACTTCGGCAATCGCCAGCAGGCGCGGCCAGATCATGTGTTCGGCATGTTCGGCTGTGGGCACGTGCTCGCACCACAGGTTGCCCTGCACGCCGAGGATCATCGGCACGACATCCGCACCCAGCGAATCGGGCGCAGGGTCGTAGGAGTAGGCTTGCGCGAGGGTGAGGAACGCCGCGGCGGCGACCGGCTCGCGGGTGGGGTCGTCCTGGCAGAAATCGAGGTAGCAGTAGTTCGAGGGAGCCATCACGGCGCGGTGTCCGGCCCTGGCCGCGGCGATCCCGCCCTCGGTGCCGCGCCACGACATGACCGTGGCGCCGGGCGCGAGCCCGCCCTGGAGAATCTCGTCCCAGCCCAGCAGGCGGCGGCCCTTGGCGGCGAGGAACGTCCCGATGCGGTGCACCAGGTAGCTTTGCAGTTCATCGACGTCCTGCAGTCCCTCCCGACGCATCCGGGCGGCACATTCGGGGCAGGTGCGCCACCCCTGTTTCGAAGCCTCGTCGCCGCCGATATGGATATATTCCGAAGGGAAGAGCCCGATCACTTCGGAGAGCACGCTCTCAAGGAATTCGAACGTCTGCTCGTTGCCGATGCAGAAATCGGAGTCCGTGTAGGGTTTGCCGCTGCACGAGAGTTCGGGGTAAACGGCCAGCACCTCCTCGCTGTGCCCCGGCATCTCGATCTCGGGAATCACCTCGATATGCAGGGCACGGGCGTATTCGACCACTTCGCGGATGTCGTCCTGCGTGTAATAGCCCCCGGCGGCCGCCGGGTCGTCGCGGTGGCAGTAGCGTTTGCCGCCGAAGTTCCATCCCTCCCAGTCGGGATAGGGACGCCAGGCGGCGATGTCGGTCAGGGCGGGGTATTTTTTGATTTCGATGCGCCATCCGGCTCCGTCGGTCAGGTGCCAGTGGAAGCGGTTGAGCTTGTAGCGCGCCATGAGGTCGAGCTGACGTTCGACGAACTCCTTGTCGCGGAAATGGCGCGAGACGTCGAGCATGAAGCCCCGGTAACCGAAGCGCGGGGCGTCCACGATCGTGACGGCCGGAATGCGGCGGCCGTGGTGCCCGGCCAGTTGTGCGAGCGACTGGAGTCCGTAGAACAACCCTGCGGCATCGGGGGCCGTGAGCGTGATCTTTGTGCGGGAGACGTCGAGACGGTAGCTTTCGGGGGCGCCGTCGCCCGTACGAAGCAGTTCGAGTGCGGGCATGTCGCCGTCGGAGGCCTCGGCAAAGGAGGCGGGGAAGAATCCGTCCGCGGCACGCTGCATCCACGCCGCGAGGTCGGCCTTGTCCTGCCCGTCGAGGTCGGTCGTGTAGAGCAGCTTGGCAGGCATACGGAAGGCACCTTCGCCCCACGTCACCTGCTGCGGGGCCGGGATGATGCCCGTGGCCGGGCACCCGCCGCCGGCGCACGAAGCAAAGGCGAAAGCGGCAAGGCAAAAAGAGATAAGCGTGATTTTTTTCATAAGGTCTTTAGGTCGGGTACAACAACAAATCGGGATGAACCGGCAAAGCCGGAGGAGGGCGGAGCGAGCCGTGGCCGCAGCCGGAAGGGCGCCGCCGGAGAACAGCCAGCCAAAGGCAAACCGCAGCCGAAAACCGTCGGGGAACGGGGACAGCCGGAAACCGAAACCGCCGACAGACTGCCGACAGGCCACGACAGGCCGCCATCCGGGGCGGGTTTGCAGCCCGAAGCAGGGACAGCCCGAAGCAGGAGTATGAAAAAAGGCCGTGCAACCCGGCTTATGCCGGGGTCGCACGGCCCCTGTCGGTCTATAAGCGGACTAATTCCACTTGGTGTCCATCATCGTCGGGTTGGAGCTGCCGCCGACGGCATCGTAACCATGGCCCGTGAGGTCGCGCACGATATTGCCGGAACCGCTGTCGTTGGGCTCCCAGGCGTTCATGCGCCAGTAAGCGAGCAGCCCGTCGGACGTGGGGTCGACATAGTTCATGTTGTTGGCGATCTCGGATTGCGAGAGGGCGCGTGTCCATACGCGGCACTCGGCGACATAGCCGTTCAGCGTACGGCCGCCGCCATAGGAGGCTCCCAGGTAGAAACCGCCCGAATTGTCGCTCGTCAGGTCGATGGTCTCGCCCTGCGTTTCCACGCCCGTGGCATACTGCCCGTTGATATAGATGTCCCACGAAGAGCCCGTCCAGACTGCGGCGACGTGGTACCACTTCTCCTTGTCGAACGGCTTGTCGGTAGCTGCGGGCTGGTAGGAGTCGTGACAGATCTGGATGCAGTCGGGATCGACCTTCACGTCGCCGAAACGTACGCCGCAGATGCCCTCGATACCCATGATGGAACTGATATAAGGATCGCGGGTCTGGAAGCCGAGCATGTATACGCGGGCTTCGAGCGTGAGCTGCGGAAGGGCTGCCAGGTCGGAATTCTCCTGGAACGAAGTCACCTTGTAGATGTTGCTCGATCCCAGGTAGATCGCCTTGCTGATCACCGGGGTCTTCAGCACGATGAAGAGCGTGCGGCTCGGTTCGAGCACGCTTATTCCGCCGGATACGGTCTTGATGCCCACGGGGACGCAATAGGTCACGCCCTCGGCGAACTCCGAGACGGACGACACCGTGAAGTCGATCGCCGAAGAGGTGTTGTAGCCGGCCAGGATGGTCGTTTCGGTCGAACTCAGGGCGTAGCTTTCCTCGGGCGGAATCTGGTAGTTTTTGCCGTACTTGTCGTTATAGGCAGCCAGCAGTTCGGGCCGCACTTCCAACTGGATCCGCACGTCGTGCTCCATAACCACCGAGGAGGATACGGTGATCGAGGTCTCGGCAGGGGGTTCGTCGATGGTCATTGATTTGTCGGGATTGTTCTGCGCATCGGTCATGTAGATCGCAGGATAGGTCTCCGCGGACTCCTGACAGCCCGTCGCCGCAGCGGCGGCGAACAACAGCGGAGCGACCAAATATTTCAGTTTCATAGTTCTCTTGTTTTAGGTTTAGTTTGCAGGGGCGAAAATCTCGGCCTCGTTCATACTGGTGAAATCGGTTACCCGGCCGACGTATACCCGGAGATAGCGGGCTTTGACGGTCTTCTTGAACTGGAATATCTTCCAGTTGTCGGCCGAGAGTTTGGGCACGAACGAAATTTCATTGGTGAGGCTATACCAGTTGGTGCCGTCCTCGCTGTACTGGAAATCGGTACATTCGGGGTTGGAGTCCTCGTAGTAGATATGCCAGCGGAAGCCGTTGATGTCGTAGGCCTTGTCCAGCGTGATGATGAAGTTGCCGCCGTTCCCCCACGAATAGGACGCATTCGCGGCATACCAGCAGTTGGAGTCGAGCTTGCCGTCGAACATGCAGGCCTTCTGCGCATCGGAATCGAGGTTCCAGACGCCGTTGGCGCCGCTCGAAGCGGTGCCCTGGTAGCAGACGATCGTCCACCCGGAGGCAGGTTCGATCTTCACGCCCGTAAGCGCCGTCGCATCGACGTCGATCTCCATCGCCGACACCGTCAACAGCAGGTAGCGTACCAATGGCTCCTTCGAGGTATAAATATCTTCCGCGGGAAGTTCCACGACGATGGGGATCAGGTAGTAACCCTTCTCGATCCCGGCAGAACTTACGGTAACGGACACCTCGTCGGACAAGAACGCACCGGCTGCCACGCCGAGCGTGCCGAGTGAAACACGCGCGGGGTCGATCGGCTCGTAGGAGGTGCCGTGCTTTTCGTTGTAGGCATCGACCAGCGAATTGTCGATAGCCAGCGGGAACGAAACGTCGGCCGGGGCAGGACGAGCCAGCTCGACCCGGATTTTTTCGTCCACCTCGCCCGTGATGGTACCGTCGTCCCCGACCAGGAACAGGTATTTGGACAAGCCGGTCGAGGTCAGACCGACGATCAGGTCGCCGCCGGCGGGGTTCACATCCTGGATCGCCTCGCGCATATACTTGTAAGGCATCGACGAATTGGCGTACTCATACTCCATGTGGTAGGCACCGAAACCGGCACCGAAACCCTGCGTGGGGTTGAAGCGCGCCATGCCCAGCAGCGAGTTGACCCTCTGGCCGTCGCGGCATTCATGCGACACGCCGCCGGTTTTCCAGAGGGACTCGAAGTTCTCGGCGAAGATATACTGCTCGGGCTTCCAGCCTTTCTTATCGGCTTCGTCAAAGCGATCCTGCAAATCGGTATAGCCGTAAGAATTATAAGCCTGCACGATGCCGTAGTCGAAGCAGTCGGCCACATCGGCATGCACGGCATAGGGCACGCCGTCGATCATAAGCAGGCGTCCCGTCCCCGACTTGGGGCCGACGTATTTGCTCATGGCCAGGATCAGCTTCCTGAACAGCTCGTTGTCATGTCCCACGAACGGCCCCGAAGCGCCGTAGCCGGGTTCGTAGTCGACGTCGATGCCGTCGTAGCTGTACTTGTCCATCGAGTCCTTGCAGTAGGCTTTGGCGTAGGCCTCGATGGCCTCGTCGGTATATTCGCCGCCGCCGATCTCGGTGAGGAACGGCTCGGGCATCTTGTCCGAGAAGATCGTGAAGGTCACCTTCGTGCCCTTGATCTTCTGCACGAACTCCTTGTCGGCGATCTGCTCGGGGGTCAGCGAATGCCACTGGCTCCAGATGGAGATGATATCCATCGAGTCGGGAGCGCTCTGCAGGCGGGTCTGGTAGGATGCGCCCACGGCCGTCCACGAACCGTACCAGCCGAAAGCGATCTTGTGCTTGGTCTTTTTGTATTCGCGCAGGGCCTGGTAGTAGGCATTATCGCGCAGGATGGGCGACTGCTGGTCGGGATGCTGCGTAATTTCACGCTCGGGATCCGTCCAATCCGAACAAGCGACGAAAAAGGCACCCACGATCGCAAGGGCCGCGACGTATTTCAAGAAATTTTTCATCTTCCGTGTTGTTTTTAGGTTCATTATTTCTTATCCCACCAGAGTTTCGTACCGCCGGTATCGGCTCCGCCGAGCAGTGCGGTGGCAGCCGCCACGCCGGCGGCATTGTTCGAGTACTCCGAACGCGGGAAGGTCATACGGCGCACCTGGACGTTGGTATCGACCTTGCCGCCGCTGAGGTTGTTGACGATCGGGATCACCTTGGGGTAGCCCGTGCGGCGGAATTCCGACCAGGCTTCCTGCCCGTTGGGGAACATGGCGATCCACTTCTGCGTGATGATCCGTTCGAGTTTCTCCTCGTCCCCGGCGCCGGCATTCCACTTCGGGGTGACGGACGAAGGTTTCGAGGCGTTGTATTTCGTCGAGGCGGCCGAAGCGTCTTCGAACGCCTGGGGCTCGGCCGTGCTCTGGGCATAGGCGGCAGCGGCCGCGGCCGTGAGTCCGTGTTCGAGGAACGACAGCTCGATACCCGCCTTGTAGAACGATTCGTCGTCACCGCCCATCTCCCAGCCGAGCATGGCGCCTTCGGCCCTCAGGAAAGCGGCCTCGGAAGCGAGGAACCACACGACGGGCGTATCCTTGGCGACGTTGGGCACCGAAAGTCCGGTATAGTCCGCCTTCAGCATCGAGCTGAGACCGCTGCGGACACCGTGGTACTTGCCATCCTCGCAGGTTTTGAAATAGGCCGGCAGGCGCGGATCGGCGTAACCGTTCATATAAGCGTCGATGGTCGCACCCATGCGGGTATCGTTATAGGCGTTCCACACCTCTTCGAGCGGATTGTATACCTGTACCGAACCGGAACTCTTGAGCCACGCCCCGTCGTCCGAAGCGGTCATCACCCCGTCCCTGACGGCTTCCTCGGCATAGGTTCGGGCAAAAGTAGGTTCGACGAAACGGATGCGCATGGCCATGCGGAGCTTGACCGAGTTGGCCAGCTTGAGCCATTTCGTATAGTCGCCCTGGTAAACGGCGTCGACCTTCTGCAACGGCCTGGCGTCGGCGGCATTGGCCGCATACTCCTTGAGCACCACGATGGCGGCATTCAGATCCGTGAGAAGGTTTTTGTAGACGGTCTCCTGCGATTCGTAGGGGTTTTCGGTCTGGCCGAAATTCGAAACGGGGATCGGGCCGTAGATGTCGGTGGTACGCTGGAGGGCCATCACCTTGATGACCTCGGCAACGGCAAAGACATCGTCGGTAACCTGTCCGTTCTGGTAGGCGTACTTGAGGTTGAGCCATGCAGGCATCACATTGGTGAAAGCCACCGAGAAAGGCACGTTGTTGTAGTCCGTACCGTCGAGGTCGTAAGTACAGGTATAGCTGCCGCCGTTGAAGGCCTGGATCGGGGAGAGATAGCCGCCGAAGGCGTCGCCCATCAGGTTGCAGGCGCGCTGGAACTCGTTGGCCCCCACGTCGCTGCACGGGATCACGGCATCCATTTGCATGGTGGTGATGTAGGTCTTCTTGTCGACCGACTGCACCGCATCGGGATTGGTGTTGAAGGATTCGAAGTCACCGGTACAGGCGGCAAGCGCCGCAGCGGCGAAAAATCCTATTGTATGATTGAATCGTTTCATTGGTCTGAAGTTTTAGAATTGGAGTCTTACGCTGAAGCCGATGGTACGGGCGCTGGGCTGCATGAAATAGTCGAGCCCCTGGTAATAGGTACCCGTGGAAGCGGTGATCTCGGGATCGAACGGCGCCTTGTTGTAGATCATCCACAGGTTGCGGCCGACGAGCGACACGGTCATGCCGATCTTGTCGTTGAACCACCTGGAAGGAAGGTCGTAGCCCAGAGTAAGTTCACGCAGGCGGACGTTGGTCATGCTGTAAACGTAGTGTGAAAGCATCGAAAGCCCGTTGCCGTTGTTGGCGTAGAAGACCCTGGCATCGGGGACTTTCTGATCCTCGGAGATCCAGACACCGCCGTTTTCCCGGGCATCGGCCGAATCCTGCGAGGCACCCCAGCGATCCATCAGGGCCTGCGTCGCCGAAACGCCCTGGCCGCCGATGCGGGCATCGAACAGCACGCCGAGGTTCACGCCCTTGTAGGAGAACCGGTTGTTCCACCCCAGGCGGAAGCGGGCTTCGGTATTGCCGCCGTAAAGCCACGTATTGGGATCGGTGGTGACGGTATTGGTATTGGGGTCGACATAGATGCGTCCCTGGTCGTCGGTCTTGAGCCCCGTCACGTAGAAGTCGCCGATCGAACCGCCTTTTTTGACCTTCATGCGGTAGCCGCCGTAGTCCATGTTCACCTCGTCGACAGTCACCAGGTTACCGGCCACGTCGCGCGTGCCTTCGGGAACCAGCTCCTTCACCTCGTTGCGGTTCATCGAGAAGTTGACATTGGTCGACCACGAGAAGTCGCGCCACTTGTTCTTGTAACCCACGACCGCTTCGATACCCCAGTTGTTGACCTTGCCGGCATTGATATATGCCCGTTTGTAGCCGGTGCTGGGCGGTGCATCGTAGCTAAAAAGCTGGTTGTAGGTGTTGGTATTGTAATAGGTCACGTCCGTCCAGATCTTGTTGCCGAGGAACTTGGCGTTCAGGCCCACTTCGAACGACTTGGTGCGCTCGGGCGTAAGGTTGACAGCCGGGGCATAGGAGTCCGACGAAACGATACCGCCCGTCTGCAAGGGCGTATTGACACCGGTAATAAACCGCTGCGGGGCGTTACCCACCTCGGCATAGGAGGCACGCACCTTGAGGAACGAAATGCCGGCTTTGGAAAGGTCGGCCATCGACGAGATGACGGCCGAAAGGCCCACCGACGGGTAGAATATGTTCATATGGGGCGTGAAGGCCAGCTGCGACGCCCACTCGTTGCGCGCCGTCACGTCGAGGTAGACCATGCCGTTATATCCCAGCTGGGCGGTGGCGTAGACGGCCTGCGTCTGGTCGTGGTAGCGGTCGGCGTAGGGTTTGGTCTGCGAATGGCTCATATCCACGTTGTAGACCGAGAACTTGTTGGCGAGGGTGGCCAGGTGGCCCTCGAAGCCTTCGCCGTCGTTCTTGTCATCGAGGATGCTCGCACCCAGGTTGAACGACAGGGAGAACTTGTCGTCGAAGAAACTCTTGTTGATCGACAGCAGGGCGTCGGCGTAGAGGTTGTTGTGGTGGATCTTGTTGTTCTGGTAGTTGCCGTATTCGGAAGCGAACAGCTTGTCGGACGAGGCATAGATCTTGCGCGTATAGTTCATCACCATGTTATCGGTGCGCACGCGCCCCGTGAGGGTGATCCAGTCGGCAATGTCCCACTTGAGCGTGGCGTTGAACGTATAGCGGTGCGCCGTATTCTCGAACAGCTCGCGGTTGGTAATCCACCAGGGGTTCTCGACGCCGGTGATGAACTCCAGGGGCCAGAACTGCTTCATATAGCCCGCCGTGGCGTCGTAACGCTCGTAAACCTCGTACTTGGAGATGTCGTCGCCGCGCGGGAAGAGGTAAATGGGAATCAGCGGGTTGTGGTAGAGGCCCTGCACGAGCGGGTTACGCTTGTACTGGCGCATGTAGGAAGCGCCCAGGTCGAGCGTCAGCTTGTCCTTGATGAGCTGCGTGGTATTGCGGAAGGTAAAGTTGTACCGGTTGTAGACGTTGTTGGGGATGATGCCGCGCGAATTGAGCGAAGCGGCCGAGAAATAGGACTGGTTCACGCGCGTACCGCCCGAGACCGAGATCGCATTGGTCTCCTCGAAGCCGGTCTGGAAGAAATCCGAGGGGTCGTACGAGGTCGGGGTCGAGAGCTTCGTGCCCCAGCTCATGGAAGGTGCCGTAGCGTCGGTGCCGTAGGTGTTCTGGAACTGCGGCATGACGAACGGCGACGAGAAGGTGGTATTGTTGGCGTAGTTCACGCGCACGCGCCCCTCCTCGCCTTTTTTGGTCGTAATGACGATCACGCCGTTGGCACCCTGCGAACCGTAGAGCGCGGCCGCCGTGGCGCCCGAAAGCACCGTCATGGATTCGATGTCCTCGGGGTTGAGGTTCGAGATACCCTCGAAATCGCCGCCGTCGGGCGTTTCGTAGGTGCCCTCGGTCTGCGACGAACGCAGGTCGGGCATCGGGATACCGTCGATCACATAGAGGGCGTTGTTGTTGCCGCTGATGGACTTCACGCCGCGCATCACCACGCGCGTGGAACCGCCCACGCCCGAGGCGCTGGCGTTGATCTGAAGGCCGGCGACCTTGCCCGAAAGCGAGTTCATGAAGTTGGCGTCCTTGACCGTGTTGACGATGTCGCCCGCGACCTCCTGCACGTTGTAGGTCAGCGCTTTCTCCGACCTTTTGATGCCGAGGGCGGTAACCACCACGGCGTCGAGCACTTCGTTGTCCTCGTGCATGACCACCGACAACGGGGCGGATCCCGAGACGGGAAGCTCCTGTTTGGTATAGCCGATGAGCGAAATTTCGAGCGTGTCCCCCGGTTTGGCCTGCGGAAGCGAGAAATTGCCGTCGATGTCGGCGGCGGCACCGGTCGTCGTACCTTTGATAAGCACGGTGGCGCCGACCAGGGGCATGCCCTTATCGTCCTTTATGACTCCGGTAACGCCGCCCTGAGCGCTGTGGGGGGGGGGGGAATTTTTAGCTTTCTTCGAGAGCACGATGTGTTTGTCCCGAAGGGTATAAGCGATGTCGGAACCCGCGAAGAGCTTATCCAACACGGCCTGCAGCGGTTCGTCGTGCACCGAAAGGCTCACTTTGCGGTCGGTGTCGATGTCCGACGTATTGTAGACGAACGAACAGCCCGTCTGCTGCTGGATAGCCTGGAAAACCGTGATGACCGTCGCGTCCGGGGCATCGAGGCTCACACGCGAGAGGGCTTGCTGCGTCTGTGCTGCGGCAGAGGTGGCGCCGAAGCATCCCAGGAGCAGCATCGGGATAACGAACAGACAACGGAAACATGTAGCGACAACACGTCCTCCCCTGCCTGTCGCAAGGTTAGTTTTTTTCATGGATCAGATTTTAGGTTAGTGTAATGGTTAGGTGTCGAAACAGGCCGCCGAAAAGTGCGGCATCCGGGAAAAAAGAGACGTTAATTTTCCATAGGCGGATCGAAGGTTTTTAAGTTCGTATTCGGTTATCGTTCAGGGTTTGCGTAGAGTTCGATGTCGTTGCCGGCGATCCTGTAATTGAATTTATAGGTCAGTTGCAATACGGACATGATGTGGTAGATGCCGTCCTCGACGCGGAAATTGCCCGAGAAGCGCATGTCGCGGAGCCGGTTGTCCATGAAGCGGATGTCGACGTTGTAGTAGCGCTTGAGCTCGGCGACGATCTCCCCGAAGGTATCGTGCTCGAAGCAGAAGCGGCCGTCGATCCAGTTGATCGAGCGTTCGGCCGAGGGGCAGTCGGTCAGGCGCATGGCGTGCGTCCGGGTGTCGAAAACCAGCTGCTGCGCGGGGTGCAGGCGCACCGAGGCCTGCTCGCGTCCCGAAGCATAGGCCTTGACGGCGCCTTCGAGCAGGACGGTGGTGACACGATGCTCGTTGTCGTCGTTGCGGATGTTGAAACGCGTGCCGAGGACTTCGATGTCCAGGCCGTTGGTCGACACGACGAACGGCGCCCGGCGGTCGTGCTCGACCTCGAAATAGGCTTCACCCTCCATCTTCACGCGGCGCTGGCGCGAAAAGAAGGGGGCGACGTACTCCACGCTGCTCGACGAATTGAGCCACACCTTCGTCCCGTCGGGCAGCACCACCTGCGACCGCTCGCCCAGCTGGGTGACGACGGTCACGGGCTGCGCCAGGCGCTTGGAAAGCAACACGGTCGTGAGCCCGCCGGCCAGGAGCACCGCGGCGATCACGGCCGCAGCGGCTATACGCACCGCGCTCCGGCGCAGGGAGATACGGCGTCCGGCGTGCATGCGGCGCTTGAACTGCCGGAGCGAACGCTCGACGTCGATACCGGCCGCGTCGTTGATACGGTCGCTGACATATAATATATAATAGACCTGGCCGAGCATCCTGCGGTTTGCGGCCGAGCGGTCGTACCACGCCTCTACGGCCGCCGCCTGCGCTGCGTCCAGCTCGCCCTTGAGGAAGGCTACCAATACCTCTTCGTCGATTTCGAAATTTGCCATGCTGTTTGCTTGTCTATAAAGTAATACAATCCGTCAGCAAAGGATGCTAACGGAACGGCGAAAAAAAATTCAGATTTCCTTATCAGGAGAGGTCAGGCCACAGCAACAGCACGAGCAGCGGCCAGTAATCGCTGAGCTCTTCGCGCAGCAGGCGAACCGTCTGCCCGATACGGTAATTGACCGTCTGCGGGGAGACGTTGAGGCGGACGGCTATTTCTTTGTGGGTCATACCTTCCAGGCGGTGCATACGGAAGGTCTGCCGGAATTCAGGAGGCATTTTGCGCAGAGCTTCGGTCAGCCGCTGCACCAGTTCGCCCTCGAGGTAGAAATCGGGGTCGTCGAACGTCTCTTCGTAGCGTTCGGCCAGCTGGCGGATGATGCGGTTCTTGAGCGTGTCGCGCAAGGCGCTGTTTAGCGACTTGTTCTTTACGATGGTGAACAGCAGCGATTTGAGCGGCATCTCGGGGATCAGCGAGGTGCGGTTTTCCCACACCCACATCAGGGTGTCCTGGACGAGTTCCTCGGCGCGTACCGGCGGCACGAAGCGCGTGGCATAGGTGCAGAGCGGTTTGTAATAGCGGCGGAAAAGCGCATCGAAACATTTTTCATCCCCCGCACGGAGCAATCCGACAACCGTGCGGTTGTCGTGTATGTCGATCGTATGCGCGTTATCTGCCATCGGCCGGTATATTCTTCGGGCCCGCCGCCCCGAAGAACGGCGGAGGGACAAAGCAAAAATACAACTTTATCCAATATTTGCAAAAAAGATTCCGTACGGGGCATACGGTGTGTCCGGACGGAGTATGCCGAAAGGGAACGGGGGATACGGCGCAGGCAGCGCCGTATCCGGCGACAGGGAAAAGGCGGAAGCCGGGGACGGCGGCGTATTGCCGCCGCCTCGGGGAGCACCCTGCCGCCCGGCGGGAATGCGTCACGGCACAGGCCGGGAGCCCGGGCACGGCATGGACGCGAATACCATGGCGGCAAGCCGGGATATTCCCGGCTTATGTCCGGAAATCGCAACCGCGGAGCGGGAATCCGCCGAATTTTATTACCTTTGCGGGGCAGGCCCGCCCTGTCGCTGCCGGCCGAGGCCGGGAGAGGAAAGTCCGGGCAACACAGAGCACCGCGCAAGCTAACGACTTGATATCCGTGAGGGTATAGGAGCGTAACAGAGAACGACCGCCCGCAGGGGATTTTCGTAATCCCGGCGGGTAAGGGTGAAAAGGCGGGGTAAGAGCCCACCGCGGGGGCAGCGATGCCGCCCGGCAGTACGTCTCGCGGGTTGCAAGACCGTGTATACCGGCAATTAAGGGTTGCTCGCCCGATGCCGGGGGGTAGGTTGCTTGAG
>CDZG01034420.1_pt1 | contig 14620 bp, 9 predicted proteins | sample 557741 | NCBI WGS metagenome assembly CDZG01 (sample SAMEA3182086, study PRJEB8094) | gut metagenome | biome: human; feature: gut; material: Stool; isolation source: human stools | place: Canada | collected 2013-01-21
GTGACAGGCAGCAAGTCCAGTCCCGCTACCAAGGCACGTATTACCACCATTTTTCCGGCAATGTATTGCAAGGGCATACAAAGCAGGGCGGAATCTTCTTTTTGCAGTCCGAGGAAGGAACAGGTGAGGCAGGCGCTTTCCATCATGCGTTCTTTTTCTACATACAGTTCCTTGGGTTTGCCGGTGGAGCCTGAAGTATGTACCGGCAGGGTGTCTGCCGGGTCAAACCATTCGGAAAGAAAGGAGAAAAGTTCCTGCCGGAAACTTCGGTTGTCGGCAGGGATATTCATTCTTACCATTTCAATTTCCCAGTTGGAGTAGGGGATGCTTTCTATCAGAATGGTCTGTTTGTTTCTATTGGTGCAGAATTTTGTCATTGTTTCAGCCAGTTTAGTAAGTCGGGTTCTTGTTCTTCGGGGTGGAACCAAAGGCAGTCCCCTTCGATGTGAAGCGGATAGTCTATATTGTCGGTAAACAGCAAGCCGGTACCTAGTCCTTGGGGGAGGGCGGGCTGCAAGGTGGCACACCATTGTGCGATGGCATTCAGTCCGATATTGGACTCCAGAGCGGAAGTGACCCATGAGCCGATGCCTCTTTCAGCCGCCAGTTCCATCCATTCTTCGGAGCCGCTGATTCCTCCGTGCAGAGAAGGTTTCAGGATAATGTACTGAGGACGGATGGTTTCCAGCAATTCTATTTTCCGGTCGCGCCGGTTGATGCCTATCAGCTCTTCATCCAGTGCAATGGGAAAGGGGGTGGCGGCACAGAGCCGGGCCATTTCATTCCATTGCCCCGCACGGATGGGCTGTTCGATGGAATGGAGCTGGAATTCGGAAAGACGATGTAACTTTTCGAGGGCATCGGCAGGAGAGAAAGCACCGTTGGCATCTACACGCAGTTCGATTTGGGCTGGGGTGAAATGCCGGCGGATGTGCGCCAGCAGCTCCAGTTCCTTTTCAAAGTCGATGGCGCCTATTTTGAGTTTGATGCAGCGGAAGCCTTGCTGCATCTTTTCCCCGATGCGCCGGTACATCTCGTCAAAGTTTCCCATCCAGATGAGTCCGTTGATGGGGATGCCCTCTTTGCCTTTGCTGAACGGGGTGTGCCAGAATTGCAGGCTGCGTGCCCGGAAATGCAGCAGGGCGGTTTCCATACCGAACAGGATGGACGGATAGGGAAGCAAGGCTTCCCGGTCTATTTCCCCGTTCTTTTCCAGGTTCTTGCAGGCAGTGGCCAACACCTCGTCGTATGAGGGGATATCGTCACAACTCAGGGCAGGGAGAGGGGCACATTCACCCACGCCATAGTGGCGGCTGCCGGTGTCGGTGAGGAGGATGTACCATACATCCCGGGTGGTATATACTCCTCTGGAAGTACCTGCCGGTTGCTTGAAGTGTAATTGTTTTTTTATAATTCGGGTTTGGAACATTCTTATTAGTGATTAGTGGTTAATGGGAAGCAAGGAGGACTATTGGGTTGTCCTCCACCGGAAAAATGAACCACTGGTTATGGGAACTTCGGATAATCCTGGAACCGTGGCTTGCGTTTTTCCAAAAATGCCTTTCCTCCTTCCTGCGCTTCCTCTGTCATGTAATACAGCATGGTGGCATCTCCGGCAAGTTCTTGTATGCCGGCTTGTCCGTCCAGTTCGGCATTCAGTCCGGCTTTGATCATACGAAGAGCGAGCGGGCTGTGCTCCATCATCTTTTCTGCCCATGCCACGGTTTCGTCTTCCAGGCGGTCGAAAGGAACGACTGTATTGACCAATCCCATTTCCAGTGCTTCCTGTGCGGAGTATTGACGGCAAAGGAACCATATTTCACGGGCTTTCTTCTGCCCTACGATGCGTGCCAGATAGGAAGAGCCGAATCCGGCGTCGAAGCTGCCTACCTTGGGACCTGTCTGTCCGAAAATGGCATTCTCTGAGGCAATGGTCAGATCGCATACCACATGCAGCACATGACCGCCGCCGATGGCGTAACCGTTTACCATGGCGATGACCGGTTTAGGCAGTGACCGGATTTGCTTTTGTACGTCCAGCACATTCAGACGGGGAACTCCATCTGTGCCGATATAGCCGCCATGCCCCTTTACGTGCATATCTCCCCCGCTGCAGAAGGCTTTGTCGCCTGCTCCGGTCAGAACCACTACATTGATATCCTGGCACTCGCGGCAGTAATACAGGGCGTCGCTGATTTCCGAAGTGGTAGTGGGGGTGAACGCGTTGCGGTAACGCGGACGGTTGATGGTGATTTTCGCTATTCCGTTGTAAAAGTCAAACAGAATATCCTGATATTCTTTGATGGTTTTCCATTCTCTTGTTTCCATTATTCATTTTTATTTTTAAGTCCGTGATAATATTCTCTTAACAGGGTGGTGTCTTTTTCCTTGTCGGTAAACACCTCCAGCAGCATGGGTTGCATCCGTGTCTCGGGTGAGGTGAATGGCTGCATCGCTTCTTCCAGCTCTTCTTCTCCGGTCACTTTCATGTAAATAAAGCCGCGTTCTTCCGCCCAGCCTTTGGCGGTGGTGTAATGCTCGGCTGTGATAAACTCCCTGGAACGGCTTGATTTGTCCATTCCAGGCAGGGTATGGAATATTTCTCCTCCTTCGTTATTCAGTAACAGGATGCGGATGTTGGCACCGTAATTTTGGTTCCACAGTGCGTTCATGTCATAGAAGAAGCTCAAGTCGCCTATGATGATGAAATTCAGCTTGCTGGAAGCGGCGGCATAACCGATGGCGGTGGACAGGGAGCCTTCTATGCCGTTCACTCCCCGGTTGCAACAGATTTCCACCTGGGGAGGAACTGTAAATAACTGTGCATAGCGCACGGTGGAGCTGTTTGCCAGATGCAGGGCACAGGGTTCGGGCAGTGCCCGGATGAGTTTTCCGATAACGGAGATTTCGGAATAAGCAAGGTCCGGCATCGGAATGGTTTTGCAATAGTTTTCCCACATCAGCGGATAATGGGTAGGTTTGTTGTCCAGCAGGAAAGCTATTTTTTCCAAGAACTCAAACGGATCCATCTCGATGACGGTGGTCAGGCAACCGTATAAATCGGCTATCTTCCCGTCGGCGGCAACATGCCAGTGTTCGCGCGGGGGATGATTGCGCAGGTATTTCTTCAATTGTTTGGATACGATGTGTCCGCCGTAGGTAATCAGTATTTCGGGGGCCATGTCTTCCTGGCGTTCCGGTGTCATGGAATAAACGGCGGCGTCGAAATTCTTGATAGGAATGCCGGGGATGGTCTGGTTGCCCAGATGTTCCGTCAGCCAGGCGAAATGTTTATAAAGCGGTTTCACATATTTTTTCTCGAACAGGTAAATCAGATTCATCTGGCCTACCACAACCATGCGCTTGTTGTACTTGTTCAGCCGTTCGATCAGTTCCTTATAGTCACGGTCGTACACGCTCAGTCCCTGATAACGGGTGATGACACGTACTTCGGGAAGTGTTTTGGCGGTGAAGCGGTAAATGGGTTCGGAAATGGGTACATTGATATGTACAGGCCCTTTGCCGTGGTGAGTGGTTTCCAGTATGGCTTCGTTGATAAGGCGGTTGCAAAACCATTCGTCTTCCTCAGTATGTACTTCGGGCAGGTTGACAGACATCTTGACTAACGTTCCGAACACATGGGGCTGGGGCAGGGTTTGTCCGTCCATTTGTCCTATCCAGGCAGCGGGGCGGTCGGCGGAAATGACAATCAGAGGTACTTGTTGGTAAAAGGCTTCGGCTACGGCAGGGTGCAGGTTCAGCAGGGCCGAACCGGAAGTGCAGCATACTGCGGCAGGGCCTCCCCCTTGTAAAGATAGGCCGATGGCAAAAAAACCGGCACTGCGTTCATCGGTTACAGAATAACAAGTGAAGTCCTCTATATTGGCCAGAGTATGTACGATGGCAGCATTACGGCTGCCGGGACAAAGCACTATTTTCCGCACACCGTGCGCTTTGAGAAGTGCCACCAACTGAAGTATGTTCTTTTTGTCTGAATACATTATTCTTCTACTTTAATTGTTTCCATTTATTTATTTATAAAGTCAGGATGAAGGATGCTCCGCATCGTATTCATCTTGTCTCCCGTTTCCATCCATTCCGATTCTACTTCCGAGGAAGCCAGTATTCCTCCTCCTGCATACAGGATGGCTTCACCCGGCTTTATTTCCATGCAGCGCAGATTGACGTAGATATCGGTATGCCCCTCTGTGTCCAGCCAGCCGGTGAATCCGGAATAATAACTGCGGTCGTACCCTTCATTGTCCGGAATAAACCGGAAAGCCTCCTCTTTGGGCAGGCCGCAGACGGCGGGAGTGGGATGGAGTTCTTGCAATAAATCGCCTATATGGTCTGTATTTTTCAACAAGAAATAAAAATCGGTCTTGAGGTGTACCAATTGTCCGGCACGGGCGGTATAAGGACCTTTCTCCGTCATCTTGTTGCCGAATCTTTTGGCGATCCGGCGGATGTAATCAGCCACATAGCCCTGCTCTTCCCGGTTCTTCCTGTCCCAGTCTGTCGGCATCACTTCATTCTGCATCGGCATGGTACCGGCCAGGGCCACGGTGTGCCATTCTTTGCCGTGTCCGCTTAATAAGATTTCCGGTGTGCTGCCCAGCCAGGTTCCGGAAGCAGGGGTGTGGCATAGGTAAATCATCATGCGCGGATAGTTGTTGCAGGCCCGGACAAAAGCGCCGAGTGGTGAAAAATCATCTCCGATATGTCTGGCGGAAGAACGTGACAGAACCAGTTTCTGGAACCGCTTCTCTTGTAAGGGAGTGATGAAACGCCCGAATGCGCGGGTATATTGTTCTTTATCCGTTTCTTCGGAAACAAAAGGGGAGAGTTCACTCTGCCGGCTTTTGCAGGTGAGCAGGGCATCCGCACATTCCAGTGAAGACAGTGCTTCGCTGATTTCGCTCCAGTCGTATGCGGTGACATCCGGACGGATAAGTACCAAGGGATGTTCCTCCGATATCCGGAAAGGAGCCATGACAAATCCTTTCTTTCCATTCAGTTCCTGAATGTCCGCTAATTGTTCCACATCGCCTGAGGTTTGCAATACCAGGTAGCATTCGTCTGTCCAAGGTAACCGGTAGAGGGCGAAACCGAGGCGGCTGTGTGTAAGGCAATCCAATAATTTTTGCGTATGTATATCTGGTAGATTCATTTCTTTTTCAGTATGAAATTAACGACACGAACAGTAGAAACCAGTTGTCCTTGTGGAGTGGTGATATCTATATTCCATATATGCGAGGATCTGCCGCGGTGAATCAGTTTGCCGGTGGCGAATACTTTGCCTCCGACGGGCACGGCCGACAGATGATTTCCACTTACTTGTACTCCGCAGGCATATTCGCCTTCCCGGCATAGCGACATGGAGCCATGCCCTGCCACAATCTCGGCCAGAGCCAGTGACGCGCCGCCGTTCAACATACCAAAGGGTTGTGAAGTACGATGGTCTACAGGCATTTCGGCATGTACCGCATCCTCGGTGGAGGGTAGAAACCGGATACCCAGATGTTCCGCCATCGAATTCGAATAATCAGGTTTGCAGGTTGTTTCTTCCATCATTTGTATGTCTGTTCTTTTCTATAGGGCTACAAAAATACATAAATTTTAGATGAAAATGTCGTTCATGTTGTTCTTTTAAGAACAAAAACATTCGGGGTTTGTTTCTATTATCGGAATATATTTTTTATTTTGCAAAAAGAACTTGTACAAATGCAACAACGAATGAATGAAACAATAATTTAATACTTATGCTCATTACGATTATTATCCTTGTACTGTCCGCAGTATTTTTTGTAAATGGCAAGATACGGTCGGATCTTGTGGCTCTTTGTGCTTTAGTGGCTTTGTTGATTTTTCAGATATTGACTCCTGACGAGGCTTTGTCCGGATTCTCCAATTCGGTCGTCATTATGATGGTGGGGCTGTTTGTGGTTGGCGGAGCGATTTTCCAGACAGGACTTGCCAAAATGATCAGTTCACACATTCTGAAATTAGCGGGTAAGAGTGAATTGAAATTATTCTTGCTTGTAATGTTGGTGACTTCTGCCATCGGGGCTTTTGTGAGCAATACAGGTACGGTGGCTCTGATGTTGCCTATCGTGGTCAGTCTGGCAGTCAGTGCCAACATGAATCCCAGTCGTCTGCTTATGCCGTTGGCGTTTGCCAGCAGTATGGGAGGTATGATGACACTGATTGGTACGCCGCCCAACCTTGTTATTCAAAATGCGTTGACTTCGGCCGGTTTTCCTCCGCTTTCGTTCTTCTCTTTTTTTCCGGTAGGGATTATTTGTGTGGCAGTGGGTACTTTGGTGTTGCTTCCGCTCAGTAAATGGTTTCTTTCGAAACGGGGGAAAAACGGGGAAGACAATGTTCATTCGGGCAAATCCCTGAAACAGTTGGTGAAGGAATACGGGCTATCCAGTAATTTGTTCCGGTTGAGGGTGGTGGGTGACTCCCGGCTGCATGGAAAGACGATTATAGAGTTGGATATCCGGCGCAAGTATGGATTGAATATACTGGAGGTGCGTCGTGGGGATATGTCACAACACCGCTTCCTGAAAACAATTACTCAGAAGCTGGCCGATCCCGGTACGGTTCTTCAGAAAGAGGATATTCTGTATGTGACGGGGGATTTTGAGAAAATAAAGTTGTTTGCCGAAGATTATCTGCTGGAGATGCTGGACGAGCATACTACCGAAGAAGCGAAAAACTCAGCTAATTCATTGGATTTTTATGACATAGGTATTGCTGAAATCGTTTTGATGCCTTCCTCCAATCTGATAAACCAGACGATAAAGGGGGCGGGCTTTCGTGACAAGTTTAATGTGAATGTACTGGGTATCCGCCGGAAGAAGGAATATTTGTTGCAGGACTTGGGCAATGAGCGGATTCATAGCGGGGATGTGTTGCTGGTGCAGGGTACATGGAACAATATCGCCCGGCTGAGCAAGGAGGATGCCGACTGGGTGGTACTGGGACAACCGCTGGCCGAGGCTGCAAAGGTCACGCTGGATTACAAAGCACCGGTAGCTGCCGTTATCATGGTGCTGATGGTGGCAATGATGGTGTTCGACTTCATTCCGGTAGCTCCGGTGACGGCAGTGATGATTGCCGGTATCCTGATGGTACTGACAGGATGTTTCCGCAATGTGGAGGCGGCTTACAAAACCATTAACTGGGAAAGCATCGTACTCATTGCGGCCATGCTGCCTATGTCGCTGGCATTGGAAAAGACAGGGGCTTCCGAATACATTTCGAACAGTCTGGTCAGTGAACTGGGAACATACGGACCGTTGGCGCTGATGGCGGGTATTTATTTCACTACTTCCCTGATGACGATGTTTATCAGCAACACGGCTACCGCAGTGCTTCTGGCTCCTATCGCGATGCAAAGTGCAACGCAGATAGGGGTAAGTCCCGTACCTTTTCTCTTTGCGGTGACACTGGGGGCAAGTATGTGTTTCGCTTCGCCATTCTCCACTCCGCCCAATGCGCTGGTGATGCCCGCCGGACAATATACCTTTATGGATTATGTAAAGGTAGGGCTGCCGTTGCAGATTATTATGGGCATTGTCATGGTGCTGGTACTTCCTTTGCTGTTTCCTTTTTAAGTTGTTTATAATATATGATGCCGATGACGTCCGCTATAAACCATCCGATAGGAATAGACCACCAGATTCCGATGACCCCGATGGCAGGAATGCCGGCAAGCCAATAGGAAAGGGCTACACGGGTTCCCAACGATGCCACTGTGAGCACTACGGACATTCCCGGCATACGGATGGCACGATAATATCCGTATAACAGGAACAAAATCCCAATTCCGCAATAAAACGCTCCCTCGATGCGTAAATAACTGATACCGATGTTCAGAATTTCCGTTTCGTGGGGACGGACAAAAATCAGCATCAATGGTTTGGCGAATAAAAAGACCAGAATGGAAATGACCAGAGAGAAGAGAACGGTGGTAATCAAGGCACTTTTCACTCCTTTGCGGATCCGTTCCTCTTTTCTCGCTCCGAAGTTCTGGGCAATAAAGGTGGAAAAGGCATTTCCGAATTCCTGTACCGGCATATAGGCAAACGAGTCTATTTTTATTGCTGCCGCAAAGGCGGCCATGACTACAGTGCCAAAACTGTTGACCAATCCTTGTACCATGAGAATGCCCAGATTCATTACCGATTGTTGTACACAGGTCAGTGCGGAGAACGAAGTGATCTCTTTCAGGCAGTGACGGTCGAAATGCAGGTCGTTGCGGTGTAATCTCAGTTCGGGGTATTTCACGTAGGCATATCCCATAATTCCCAAAGCGGATACTCCCTGTGCGGCTACCGTGGCGATGGCTGCTCCCTTGATTCCCCAATCCAACTGCAAGATAAAGAACAAATCCAGCCCGATGTTCAGTACAACGGAAACCGCCAGAAACCAAAGAGGAGTGACGGCATCTCCTATGGCACGCAGCAATGCCGCATAGAAATTATAGATAAAGGTAAAGCCGATTCCCCAAAAGATAATCCACAAGTAATCATACATCATGCCATAAATATCTTTGGGAATCTGCAATATCCTGAGGATGGGATGAATCCAGACGAAAACCGCTATATTTAGAATCAATGTTACTGTGCCGATCAGCAGGACGGATACATAGATGCTACGGCGTAGGGAATCCGTCCGTCCGGCTCCATATTGCAAGGAAAAAACGGTTCCGCTTCCCATGGACAATCCCAGCAGGATGGAAATAAGGAAAACCATCAGCGTGTAGGCGGAACCGACGGCGGCCAATGCGCCGGAACCTATACATTGTCCTACAATCAGCGTGTCGGCTATGTTGTAACACTGTTGTAGCAGTGAGCCTATAATCATAGGTAAGGTAAAACGTAGCAGAGTGCCGGTGATGCCTCCCTGCGTCAAGTCTATTTTAGATAACATGATGTGCGTCTGTTCGATTCAATTTCTTATTTATTTTGAAATTTATTGCGAAGGTAGGGAATAAAATATCAAACAACAATAGAGATTGTCTATTTAATACCCGGAATGTTCTTTCTCCTTAAAAAGAGTTAACTTGATGATATTTTCCATAGGAAACTTTTTATTATAAGAAATATCATGTATGTTTGCATAAAGTTTCCATTGGAAAATATTAAATCAAATAAAATAGTTCGATTATGAAGTATATAGTAATAGGAGGCGTAGCAGGAGGTGCAACTGCTGCCGCACGTATCAGAAGAAACACGGAACAGGCGGAAATCATTTTGTTCGAGAAGGGAGAATACATTTCGTATGCCAATTGTGGTCTGCCTTATTATATAGGAGGTGTGATTGCGGAGCGGGAAAAATTGTTTGTACAGACTCCGGAGGCTTTCGGGAAACGTTTTAACATAGATGTGCGTACCCGGTCCGAGGTAATAGCCATCCATTCTGCCGATAAGACAGTGGATATTCGTACTTCCGACGGGAAAACTTATACGGAGAGTTATGACAAATTATTGCTTTCTCCGGGTGCGTCGCCTGTTCGTCCTCCCTTGCCGGGCATTGACAATGAAGGAATTTTTACCCTACGTAATGTGAATGATACCGATGCTATCAAGAGTTACTTGCAGCAGCATAAGGTGAAACGGGCGGTAATCATCGGGGCCGGATTCATCGGGTTGGAGATGGCGGAGAATCTGCAGGAAGCCGGTGCGGAAGTGGCGGTTGTAGAGATGGCAAATCAAGTCATGGCTCCTATTGATTTCTCTATGGCTTCTTTGGTGCACGAGCATTTGTTGCAGAAAGGAGTGCATCTCTACCTGGAAAAGGCGGTGGCTTCTTTCGAGCGCACGGTCAACGGACTGGAGGTTATTTTTAAATCGGGCGAAAGGCTGCCTGCCGATATGGTGTTGTTATCCATCGGGGTACGTCCCAATACCTCATTGGCGACAGAGGCCGGACTGGAGATAGGGGAGATGCGCGGCATTAAGGTGAACGATTACTTGCAGACTTCCGACGAGCATATTTATGCGGTGGGCGACGCTATCGAGTTCCGTCATCCGCTGACTGATAGACCGTGGTTGAATTATCTGGCTGGTCCGGCCAACCGTCAGGCGCGTATTGTGGCAGATAACATGGTTTTTGGAAATAAGGTTACATACGAAGGGGCTGTCGGTACTTCCATTGCCAAAATTTTTGATATGACTGTTGCTGCTTCAGGCCTTCCGGCAAAGCGGTTGAAACAGGCAGGCATTGATTATTTGTCGGCAACCATCCATTCCGGTTCCCATGCGGGATATTATCCCGATGCTTTACAGATGTCCATTAAAATAACCTTCTCTCCTGTGAACGGGAAATTACTTGGAGCGCAGATTGTGGGGTATAACGGAGTGGACAAACGTATTGACGAATTCTCGCAAGTGATTAAGCATAACGGAACTGTATATGACTTGATGGCTTTGGAGCAGGCATACGCTCCTCCTTTCTCTTCGGCAAAAGATCCTGTAGCAGTAGCCGGATATGTAGCCGGAAATATACTGAGCGGAAAGATGAAGCCTCTTTATTGGCGCGAGTTGCAGGCTGCCGATTTGAGTAAAGTTACGTTGGTTGATGTCCGTACTCCCGATGAATTTGCACTCGGTGCTTTGAAGGGGGCTGTCAATATTCCTTTGGATGATATGCGCGAAAGGATGAAAGAGATTCCTCAGGATAAGCCGGTCTATTTGTATTGTGGAGTGGGGTTGAGAGGGTATCTGGCTTCTAATATATTGTTACAGAATGGCTTTGGGGAAGTAAGGAATTTAATAGGAGGTTTGAAACTGTATAAAGCGGCAACGGCTCCTCTGCCCAAGCCGAAGGAGTTCTCAAATTCCGGATCTTCAAGTTCTGATTCTTCAAAAGTTGATCATTCTGAACACAGTAAAGATTCTGCTGAAGCTTATACTATTGCCTCTTCCGTCATTCCTTCTATGAAAGCAATAAAAGTGGATGCTTGTGGCATATCTTGTCCCGGTCCTATCATGAAGCTGAAGAAGAGTATGGAAGAACTGGCGGACGGCGAACGTCTGGAGATTGTCGCTACGGATGCCGGTTTCCCCCGCGATACCGAAGCATGGTGCCAGACTACCGGGAACCGTTTTGTCTCAGTAAAGTCAGGAGCAGGAAAGTATGAGGTAATTGTTGAGAAAAGTACTCCGCAATCTTCTTCCTCGGAGGTTTGCCGGGAGGATAAAGGGAAAACTTTTATTCTGTTCAGTGACAACCTGGACAAAGTTTTAGCTACTTTTGTACTCGCAAACGGTGCGGCGGCTACGGGAAAGAAGGTGATCATCTTCTTTACTTTCTGGGGGCTGAATGCTATCAAAAGATTGGACAAGCCTGCGGTGAAGAAAGATATCTGGGGGAAGATGTTCGGCATGATGCTGCCTTCCAGTTCTTTAAAGTTGAGATTGTCTAAAATGAATATGGGTGGAATGGGAGCCAGGATGATGCGATATATCATGAATAAGAAAAATATCGACTCACTGGAATCTCTGCGTACTCAAGCCATTCAGAACGGAGTGGAATTTATAGCTTGCCAGATGTCAATGGATGTAATGGGTGTGAAACGTGAGGAATTGCTGGATCATGTGACTATTGGCGGAGTGGCAACCTATATGAACCGTGCCGAACAGGCGAATGTAAACTTGTTTATTTAAATTTGCATGGAGAAAATAAAATCAATATGTGTCATGAGAGAGCTGTTCAAGGCTCTCTCTGAACTTGAAACCCGCTTGATGGAACAATATGGAGTGTCATTGAATGAGGCAATGGCACTTTGTTGCATTGGCGGAGATACGCTGACAGCCAGTGTGATATCGGAAAACACAGGTCTGTCTGCTTCGCATACCTCTAAAGTCATCCGTTCCATTGAAGAGAAAGAATTAATCGTCCGTAATTTGGGGGATAAGGATAAACGGCAGATGCATTTTACTTTATCCGATAAAGGGCGTGAATGTTTGGAAGCGCTGAAAGCAAATGAAATAGAAATACCGGAACTATTAAAGCCATTGTTTAAATAAACCCTTCTCTTTTCCATTTGTTTATTCCGGATATGAAACTGGAGAAATGGAAAAACAAGTGGAAGGAGTGGAGCAATCTGCGCAAATGGCAAATATGGAAACTGAAGCTGATTGATGCCCGTCTGTATTTCGTGAGCATATTCGTGGGGCTGCTTACGGGACTGGTTGCTGTGCCTTATCACTATCTTCTCTGGTATTTCTTTGATGTGCGGAAAACTTTTTTCACGGCGCATTATCCGTGGTATTGGCATGTATTGTTGTTTTTTATCTTATGGGGGATTCTGATCTTTGTCGCTTCTTTGGTAAAACGTATGCCATTGATAGCCGGAGGCGGTATTCCTCAGACACGTGCGGCCAATAACGGTCGTATCCGTTATGAGCATCCTTTTAAGGAACTGGTGGCCAAATTCTGCGGAGGTGTGTTGGCTCTCAGTGCGGGGCTGTCCTTGGGACGCGAGGGGCCGTCTGTTCAGATAGGGTCTTATATAGGAACACTTATCTCCCGTTGGGGACATATCCTGAAAGGGGAACGGAAACAATTGCTGGCTGCCGGAGCCGGTGCGGGCTTGTCTGCCGCTTTTGCCGCTCCGTTGTCTTCTTCTTTGCTGGTAATAGAATCCATCGAGCGTTTTGATGCGCCTAAAACCGCCATTACTACCTTGTTGGCCGGCGTGGTAGCCGGAGGAGTGGCTAGTTGGATGTTCCCCACGACTCCTTATCATCTGATTAGTGCGGTCGTTCCCGGTTTATCTTTTATCCGTCAGGCAGAGCTTTATATTATCTTTGCCGCCCTTATGGCTGTCATTGCAAAGTTTTATTCGCTCATCGTTCCTTTCTTTCAAGAAAGGATACCTGCCATGAAACTCTCCATTCCTGTCAAGATGTTGTATTTATTGATCATAGCTTATGCCATATCGTTAACAGAGACGAATCTGACAGGTGGCGGAGAGCAGTTTTTGATGATGCAGGGAATGAATGGAACTCATGATATCCGGTGGCTTACTATCATGATGCTTATTCATTTTGTTTTTACGCTGTTTTCTCTTTCTTCGGGTTTGCCGGGAGGAAGTTTCATTCCTACCTTGGTTACGGGAGGATTATTGGGACAAATCTTCGGGTTGGTATTGGTACAGCGCGGATGGATAGGGTATGAGAATGTGAGTTATATGATGCTGATCGGGATGGTGGCTTTTTTGGTGGCTGTGGTGCGTACCCCTTTGACTGCCATTGTCCTGATAACGGAGATTACCGGTCATTTCGAGGTGTTCTATCCTTCCATCGTGGTAGGTGGGTTGACTTATTATTTCACCGAATTGTTACAGATAAAACCTTACAATGTATTGCTGTATGACAGGATGTTCCGTAGCCATAATCCGGAGTCTTCCGAAGAGGCTGGTGCCCGCTATCATCTTTTTGTCGAGATAATGGATGGGTCTTATTTTGACGGAAAGGAAGTGGATACATTGGCTTTACCTAATCATTGTATCATTCGTAGTATACATCGGAATCGTAAAAACTTACTTCCTCAGGGGCAAACCCTGGTTCCCGGTGATCAAGTGGAGATAGAAATGGATGCGCAGGATATAGAAAAATTATACGAACCGTTGGTCAGTATGGCAAATATCTATTAAAAGATGAGTCTAAAAAAGCCCCCGTTAAAGGACGAGGGCAACCTAAATGTTTTCACAACGGAATAATCCTTATTGTGACTTGCTTCAAATTAGTATTGCAAAACTATGAAATAAATATGTAAAGGACAAGTGATTATTAGAATAATTTGATAACTTTGAAAAGTTTTGATAAAATAGTTGTCTTATGAAAAATATAGTGGGTCTTGATTTGGGTACCAATAGCATAGGTTGGGCAGTAGTAAATGGAAGTGTCAATGACGATGGAAGTGAACAATTGGTTAAGATACAAGCTTCTGGAAGTCGCATCATACCTATGGATGCAGCTATGATAGGAGATTTTAATAAAGGTAATTCCATATCTCAAACTGCTGAAAGAACCAGATTGCGTGGAGTTCGTCGTTTAAGCGAACGATATCTGCTTCGCAGAGAACGGTTGCATAGAATTCTTGATATTTTAGGATTTTTGCCATTTCATTTTGCTCAAGATTTAGATAGGCATGGTAAGATAGTTAAGGGCAAGGAACCTAAATTGGCTTGGCGTAAGAATGAAGCTGGTCAGTTTGAATTTATATTCCAAGATTCATTTAAGGAAATGCTGGAGGATTTTAAGCTAAATCATCCGAATCTGATAACAGATGATAAAAAAGTACCTTATGATTGGACTATCTACTATCTCCGTAAAAAGGGATTGACTTCTAAAATTTCAAAAGAAGAATTGGCGTGGATATTATTGAATTTTAATCAAAAGCGTGGATATTATCAATTACGTGGTGAGGAAGAGAAAAAAAATGATAATGTTATGATTATTAATTCAAAAGTGATTGATGTTGTTAAGGCAGAGAAAGATAAGAAATATGAAAAATATTGGTATAATGTACTATTGGAGAATGGTTTATTGTATCGAGCTGCATTTTATAATGATATTTCTTTTTGGAAAGGACATAC
>CDZG01035419.1_pt1 | contig 14556 bp, 9 predicted proteins | sample 557741 | NCBI WGS metagenome assembly CDZG01 (sample SAMEA3182086, study PRJEB8094) | gut metagenome | biome: human; feature: gut; material: Stool; isolation source: human stools | place: Canada | collected 2013-01-21
TACCGCGCGCACTGCATCTTCCACCAGATCGAGGGCCTCTACATTGACGAAGGGGTGTCGTTCGCCGACATGAAACAGTCGCTGCTCTACTTCGCCAAGGAGGTTTTCGGCGAGCAGGCCGTCATCCGCATGCGCCCGTCGTATTTCCCCTTCACCGAACCTTCGGCCGAGGTCGACGTATCGTGCAACCTCTGCGGGGGCAAGGGCTGCCCGGTGTGCAAGGGTACCGGCTGGCTCGAAATCATGGGCTGCGGCATGGTAGACCCCAACGTACTCCAGGCAAACGGCATAGACCCCGAAAAATACTCGGGCTTCGCCTTCGGCATGGGTATTGAACGCATCGCAATGCTCAAATACGGCGTGAAAGACCTGCGCCTCTATTTCGAGAACGACGTGCGTTTCCTCCACCAGTTCGACACGGCACTCTAAAACACCGGGCCCATGAAACGTCTGACAGCGATCACGGTACTGTGCGTGCTCTTCCTTTCGGCCTTCGCCGCCGGGAAAGGCCCCGCCGGCGTGCCCGGCTATCCCGATTCGCTGCGCAGCGTATGGCTGTATACCGAAGGCATCAAACAGAATGCCATTGCCCGAGACACCGTCCGGGCGCGGGAATTCTTCGCCGAGGCCATCCGCAACGACTCGACCTTCGCACCGGCTTATTACGAAATGGCCGCCAACGGCATGTATTCCACGCCCGACGAGGCGGTGGATCTGGCACGCACGGCCTTCCGGCTCGACACCGCCAACAAGTGGTACCACCAGTTCCTCGGGCAGGCACTCATCTATGCCCGCCGTTACGACGAGGCGCTGGCCGTCTACCGCCGCCTGCGCAGCGACGAGCCGCAGAACCCCGACAACTACCGGATTCTGGCCGCCCTCTACGAGCAGGCGCAGCAGCCCTTCTCGGCCATCGCCACGCTCGACTCGGCCGAAGTGCGCTTCGGCCGCATCCCGGTGCTGAGCACCATGAAACGGCAGCTGCTGGTCGCTACGCGCCAGATGGACAAGGCCGTCGAAGAGGCCGAGGCCATGGTCGAAGCGGTGCCTTACGAGGCCGAACACCACGTCGTGCTGGCCGACCTCTACGGCATTCTGGGCAAGGATTCGCTGGCCAAGGCCGAATACGACCGGGCATTGCAGATCGACTCGACCGACGTGGGAACGCTCATGTCGCTGGCCGATTTCTACAACGGCCGCCACGATTACCGGGCGGTGCTGGACGTTACGCAGCGGCTTTTCGAGTCGGACAAGATGCCGCTCGACACGAAGATCAAGCGTTTCGGGATCTTCACCTCCGACATGCGTTTCTACCGCGAATATTACCCCCAGCTCAATACGCTGGCCTCGACGCTTGCCGTCCGCTACCCGCAGGACAGGCGCGTCGTGGAACTTTATGCCAAACACCTGATCGCCTCGGGCGAGCTGGAACAGGCGCTGGCGCTCTACAAGCTCCACCTCGACGACCAGCCGCCCGTCGAGGAGTATTTCCGTTCGGTGATCGACATCGAGAGCTATCTTCAGCATCCCGATTCGGTGAACCGCTATATCGGGCGCGCCCTGGAGCTCTTTCCCGGGCAGGTCGATTTCCACCTCTCGAAAGGGCATACGCTGAATTATTCCAAACAATACCCCCAGGCGATCAAAGCCTACAAACAATCGCTGGGCTATGCCCGGACAGATTCGCTGCGCAGCGTGATCTGGGGATTTATCGGCGACACCTGGCACCAGAAAGCCACCGCCGGCGAACAGGACATCGACGACGATTTCGCCCGGGCTGTCCGAAAAGGTTCGTTCCGGGCGGATATGAAGCAGTGCTACAAAGCCTACGACCACAGCCTGCGCTACGATCCGGATAACGCCATGGTACTCAACAACTACGCCTATTTCCTCTCGCTCGAAGGGCGTGAACTCGAAAAGGCGCTCACGATGTCGAGCCGCGCCATCGCCCTCACGGACAACAACCCCACATACCTGGACACCCATGCCTGGGTGCTCTTCAAGCTGGGACGCACGGCCGAGGCCAAGAAGGTGATGCAGCAGGCCATCGCCCTCGACGGGCAGGAGAGTGCGGCGCTGCTGGTTCATTACGGGGATATCCTGCATGCCATGGGCGAACAGTTCATGGCCGAAATATACTGGCGCAAGGGACTCGAAAAGGGCTACGACGCCGACCAGATCACCCGCCGCATGGAACAGGGCAAAGCCGAAAAAGAGTGACCGTGATGAAGCCCGCCCGCATACTGACCCTCCTTTTCCTGTTCGCCGCCTTTACCGCTGCGGCGCAGGGGGGCCGCGATGCCATCGAAGAGCAGAAACGGGTCATCGCCGCCCTGGAAAAGAGGATTGCCGACGAGGAACGCGCGATCTCGAAGATACAGGAAGGCCGCGCCGCCACCGAGGAACGGGTTCGCCGCCTGGCGCGCCAGCTCGACTCCCGCAACCAACTGCTCGAAGAGACCGAGAAGCAGGTGCGCCTGCTGCGCAAGGAGATATCCCGTACGGACAGCGTCGCCGGCGATCTCAGCTCGGCCCTGGAACGCAACCGTACGCAGTATGCCGAGATGGTACGCGAGGCCTACCGCAACTATAAGCACAACAATTACCTGACCTACATTTTCTCGTCGCGCGACTTCGCCGACGTCGCGAAAAAGATCACCAACCTGCGCGAGGTGGCTTCGATGCGCGAACGCAAACTGCACGACATCGCCGCACTTTCGGAACAGGTCGCCCGCGAGAAGGAGCTGCTCGACCGTCGCAAACGCTCGTTGGATTCGGTGACGCAGAACCTCACCGCCCAGAAACAGAAGCTCCAGCGCGATTCGCGCAACGCCCGGGCCAATATCCGCCAAATGTCGCAGAAGGAGAAACAGGCCCTGCAACGCAAACTGTCGCAGGAACAGCAACTCGACGTGGCCATCAGCGAGCTGCGCAAACTCACCAAAGGCAATACCGAGGGTGCGTCGTTCTCGACCAAGACCACGGGGCTGAGGCTTCCCGTCACGGCCGGTTCGGTAAAACGCTACAAGGAAAACATGGCCGAGATCGCCGGCCCCAAGGGTGCGCACGTCATTTCGATCTACGACGGAAAGGTCGTCGAAATCAAGCGCAACCGCATCACGAACAAATACGACGTTTTCGTGGCTCACGGCGAATATATAACCTCCTATGCCAACATGGGGTCGATATGCGTTGAAAAGGGCCAGAAAGTGGCAAGAAACGAACAGTTGGGCACCATCGGCTCGTCGGTCAACATCATGACGATGGAAACCGAGTACAAACTGGTATTCGGCATCTACCCGCCGAACCCCGGCGAGAAGCTCCGCGCCGAAAACTGTTTCAAACGGTAAACCCCGGCGATAAACACCGAACCGGGAACCCTTCCGAACGATAAACACCGACAATAAATACCGGATCGGGAATCCTTCCGAACGGTAACCCCGGACACGCCACGCCGAAAAACCGTTTCGGGCGAAGGATAAATCCCATCAAATATTTTTGGCAACGGCGGGCAGAAATCCCGCTCTAAACCTGGCCAGCTCTCCCGTCGACCTTTTCCGGATCAAAAAAACCTTTTCCGCAGCCCTGTATCTGGCCAGAACGGAATACAACAGCGGGATCCCGCAAAAACAGGATCCCGCTTACCAATTATTCCGGAAAGTCGTCAGACCTCCGGCGAATCGAGGATAATCACCGGGTCGCCTATGTTGGCGGGGATTTCGACCCAAAACCAGTTCAGGTCGCCCGGTTTATCGGCCGCATCCACGCCCACGACATAGTAGAAGAGCTTGTCCCCGGCCTTGAACCCGGCGCCGTTGTTATTGAACTTGTGCCCGGCCGTGTCCATATAAACGCCCGGCACACCGTCCTCGTAATCCATCAGGATATAACCGATCAGCGTCTTTTCGTCATCATACCCGTCGCCGATGACATTCACCGTCTCGGTACTCGAATAAAAATGCGCACACTTGACATTGGCTTTGTTGGCGACACGCAACGTCCCCTTTCCGCCGACCGTCTCGTAAGAAAACTCGACATCGACCCACGGCGACGTCACGACGACCGGTTCGTCGGCTGTCGTCGTCGAAGCCTTTGCCGGATCCGAATCGGTATATCCGGGGGCGTCTCCGGCCAGCGCAACGACTTCGAGCGTATATTCCGTAGCGGGTTTTAGCCCCGAAAAAGAGACTTCCACGGCATCATACGAAGCGATCTCAGCCACGACGACCTCCTGTCCTCCTTCAGTCGTCAGCAGTTTATAACCGAAAGCCGCAGCATGCTCCACGGCCGTCCACGAGGCCGCGAACGACGTGGGTTTGACGTCCTTGAAGACAATCCCGGGCGAAGCGAGTTTCACAGGCTGCGGATCGGGTTCGGATCCTTTGTCGTCATCACATCCCGAAAACAACGCCACGGCAAAAAAAGCCGCAAGCGCGGTAAGCATTTTGAAGATTTTCATTTTGAGAGATTTTTGGGTTAATACTTCGTGACGAGGCAAATATAACGGTTTTTCCGTATCGTTATTCGCCCCGATATATCAATAAGAAATTGTATATCAGAACAATATGAAACAAAAAACCAGGACATGGCGGCAATGTATCCCCGGGTCGGAAATAAAAGTTACGATCCGTAACTAAAACCGCTCCCTTTCTGAAAAAATATTTTTTTTAATTTTCCGGAATTTCCCTGCGGGGAAGGCAGATGCAGCTTCGGAATGCCACCCGGACACGGACAACGAGAAAAAGCCCGCCGGGACATTTTCATCTGTATTATTTTTGTACTTTTGCAAAGATTTACAGACTGATTACGGCTTCGGGCCGTCCTTCAAACATGGCAATACGATACTATAACGACGATTGTACCTTCCGGCTGCCGCAGAAACGCCTGACGGCGGCATGGCTGCGCGAAGTGGCCGAAGCGGAAGGGTATGCGCTGGGCGATGTGAGCTACATTTTTTGCTCGGCGCAACGGCTCCTGGAGATGAACCGCCAGTGGCTCGGGCACGACTATTTCACCGACGTCATTACGTTCGATTACAGCGACCGCAAAGGCGAACGCATCGTTTCGGGCGACATTTTCATCGACGTCGAGACCGTAGCCGACAATGCCCGGCAATACGGCTGCACGACGCTCCAGGAAATGCGCAGGGTCGTCGTACACGGCGTGCTGCACCTCTGCGGCCAGGGCGACAAGACGCCCCGCACCAACGCGCAGATGCATCGCAAGGAGGATAAATACCTTAAATTCTGGGAGAACCCGGAGAATAATACCTGAATCCATGAAAACACGACTGTTGATTCTTCTTATCGGATTACTGTCCGCCGGCTGCCTGGGACGCAGGACAGCGAATGACAACACGGATAACAACGTTACGGCAGCCTTGCCTGCCGCCGATTCCGCCGTCGCCGAAACGGCCGTCGCCCCTGTGTGCGATTCCATCCCCGAAGCAAACCCGGAAGCCCGGAATTTCGAACGGCACGGGCCTTTCGTGGAGAACGACACGACGTTCCTTTACCAATCATCGGTTTACGATCCCGAACACGACCGCACCTCGCATTGCAGGGCATATATCGAAATGAACCGGGAATCGGAGTCCTACCGCCTGCTCGCCTCGTGCACGACACCCGGTTACAACGATTGGAACAGGGATAGTTTCGCGCAATACCTTGAATTACTCAAGGAGCAGCATCCCGAACCGCTCCCGGTCTATTCGCTGCAGGAGTGTCCCCGGGCATGGATTCCGATATGTTCCTACCGGGGCAAGTATTACGTGGACATGCTCTACTGGTATCCGATATGGATCACCGAATCGCTGTTCGTCCGGCAAATGATGGACGGCCCTTTTCCTTCGATCATCGACGCTTTCGAGCGCATCGACCCCACGCACTACTGCTTCCGGACAACGGCGGGTTATCTGGATATACAGCAGGTAGACGTCTACATCGTGGATCCCGTACGCAAAATCGCCGTTTTCGCGTTCAGCGGAGAGGAGCCGGAAAATCCCCGGTACCTCGGTCTTTATGCCCCGCCTGAAACAGTCCGCGAAATGGATCTTATCGAATGGGATTTCACGGAGTCGCCCGACGGAGACGAAATCGATTGGGACGAGCCTGATTACGAGGCCCTGATCGCCGGGAGGAACACCGGCAGCGTCGATCTGCAGACAGAAAACAAACCAGAAGAATGACACTCGACTACGATATAATCGTCATCGGAGGCGGACATGCCGGCTGTGAAGCGGCCTCGGCTGCCGCACGCCTGGGGTCGCGCACGCTGCTGCTCACGATGGACATGTCCAAAATGGCCTCCATGTCGTGCAACCCGGCTGTCGGTGGAGTAGCCAAGGGACAGATAGTCAGAGAGATAGATGCTTTGGGAGGACAGATGGGACGCATTACCGACCTCACCGCTATCCAATTTCGGATGCTCAACCGTTCGAAGGGTGCGGCCATGTGGAGTCCCCGTGCACAATGCGACAAAACCCGTTTCTCGGAGGAGTGGCGCCATACGCTCGAAAACACGCTGAACCTTTACATCTGGCAGGACGCCGCCACCGAACTGCTGTTCGACACCTCTGCACCTAAACCACGCGTGACTGGCGTACGGACGCGCATGGGCATCGAATTCACCTGCAAGGCCGTCATACTTACCGCCGGTACGTTCCTCGACGGACTGATGCACTGCGGCACATCGCACGCCGAGGGCGGCAGGGCAGGGGACGCCGCTTCGCACGGGATCACGGAATCCCTGCGCGCAATCGGATTCGAAACCGGACGCATGAAAACCGGGACGCCCGCGCGCCTCGATGCCCGCACGATCGACTTCGAAATACTCGAACCGCAATACGGGGACGAAAACCCGGCCAAATTCTCCTTTTCACCTGACACACAACCGGTTAAAAACCAACTCCCTTGTTTTTTGGTCTACACGTCGGCCGAGGTGCACGACATCCTGCGCACAGGGTTCGACCGCTCGCCGCTGTTCAACGGGACGATAACGGGAATCGGGCCGCGCTACTGCCCGAGCATCGAAGACAAACTGCGTACATTCGCCGACAAAGACCAGCACCAGCTCTTCCTCGAACCCGAAGGACGCAGCACCAACGAATACTACCTCAACGGCTTTTCTTCGTCGCTGCCCTGGGAAATACAGTTGGAAGCACTGCATAAAATCCGGGGATTCGAAGACCTGCACATCTATCGCCCGGGCTATGCCATCGAATACGACTATTTCCCACCCACGCAACTGCACCATTCGCTCGAAACAAAACTCGTTTCCGCCCTTTATTTCGCCGGACAGATCAACGGGACGACCGGATACGAAGAGGCCGCAGCCCAGGGGTTGATGGCAGGGATCAATGCACACCGGATGCTGAAAGGGGAGGAGGCCGTCGTATTGCAGCGCGACGAAGCCTATATCGGAGTGCTAATAGACGACCTTGTGACCAAAGGGGTGGACGAGCCCTACCGCATGTTCACCTCGCGTGCGGAATACCGCATCCTGCTCCGGCAGGACAATGCGGACATCCGGCTTACTCCTGTCGGATATAAAATCGGGCTTATTACCCAAAAAACATACGACTATTTCGTCAAAAAAAATACGCTCGTAGAATCGCTTATTTCTTTCACTCGCCAACAGAGCATCAAAGCAGCCGAAATTAACGACTATTTAAAAGCAATAAATTCCGAACCTTTATCGCAGGGAAGGAAGCTTTACGACATACTAATGCGGAATAATGTTTCGTTCGATTCGCTGCAAGCCGTCCTGCCGAAGCTCCGAAAATTCATCGAAACGAACCGGATGGAGGAAGAGGTGATCGAAGAGGCAGAAATCCAAATCAAATATAAAGGGTATATTGAGCGCGAAAAATTCATTGCAGAAAAGCTACATCGGCTCGAAAACATACGAATTCCCGCGGATTTCGACTTTCACTCGATGAATTCCCTGACTATCGAGGCCCGGCAAAAACTATCCCGAATTCGGCCTGAAAACATCGGGCAAGCCTCTCGCATACCCGGAGTTTCTCCCGCAGACGTAAATGTTCTTTTAGTAAAATTCGGAAGATAGGGTAGTGTTCCACGTGGAACATATATACAAAACCCTTAACACAAAAAAACAAAAGAGGCCGCTATAAAGCGGCCTCTTAACAATATGTTCGTATTCTACAAGACAATCGTACACCAATTGTATTTATCCTCAGCCCGTCCGTACTGAATATCCTGCAATCGGGTGTATAATTCCATAGAAACTTTACCAACCTTATCACCATATGAGTAGGTTTTTTCCGTCTGCATGTCATAGATAGTGCCGATAGGGGAGATCACGGCAGCCGTTCCGCAGCCTCCGCACTCCTCGAAAGAAGCAAGTTCTTCGACCGGGATTTTTCGGTCTTCGACCTCAAGCCCCATATCGCGGGCCAACTGGCGGAGACTCATATTGGTAATCGACGGAAGCACCGAAGGGGATTTCGGAGTGATGTATTTGCCATCCTTAATGCCGAAGAAATTGCATGCTCCGCACTCTTCGATGTATTTATGCTCCGCCGCATCGAGGTACATGATATTCGAATAACCCATTTTATGACCCTTTTCACCCGACAAAAGGCTGGCCGCATAATTTCCGCCGACCTTCACATCGCCTGTTCCACGTGGAGCAGCACGATCCTGTTCACGGTCGATGGCAACCAGGATCGGCTTGATTCCCTCCTTGAAATAAGCACCCACAGGCGAACAGTAAACAATCAGCAAGGCGTCTTTTGCAGGTTTGACCCCCAGGCCGGCCGTCGTTCCGAACATCACCGGACGCAGATAGAGCGAGGCCCCTGTACCGTAGGGGGGAATATAAGCTTCATTCCGCCGAACGACCTCGACGCAGGCATTGACGACCATTTCGACGGTCGGCAGCGGGAGGCAAAGCCGTTCGGCCGAAGACCGGAGGCGGCGGGCATTGTCCTCGACACGGAACAGGCGGACTTTCCCATCGACCCCGCGAAAGGCCTTGAGCCCTTCGAAAAGTTCGATGCCATAATGCAGGCACGAAGCCGACATGTGCATCTTGATGTACTCGTCGCTCGTAACCTCCATATCACTCCATTTACCATCCGTAAAATAATAACGGACGTTGACGTCGGTCTTGTGATAGTCGAAACCCAAGGCACTCCAATCAATATTTTCCATTATAGTAAAATTTAAAGGTTTTTCTAAATTATCCCCATACAGCAAAGGAAAACGGATAAAAGCAAACCGCCAATTGATCCATAGACCGTATTATCCTACGATAGCACCGTTATTCGTATTTCCGTCGGGGCCCAGCAGCAGCAATTTTCCCGAAGCATCTTCGGCCATGAGGATCATGCCCTGCGACAAGATCCCTTTCAGTTCACGGGGAGCAAGGTTCACAAGAACCAGCACCCTGCGCCCTATCAGCTCTTCGGGCGTAAAATATTCCGCAATTCCAGAAACAATCGTCCGCTGGTCGATCCCCGTGTCCACCGTCAATTTCAGCAATTTCTTCGTCTTGGCGACCTTTTCCGCCGCAAGGATCGTAGAAACCCGGATATCCATTTTCTGGAAATCGTCAAACAGTATCGTATCTTTCTGAGGTTCAATATTTTGCGAATTTTCAGCAGCCAGGTTGGCCTCTTTCGTCGCCGCAAGCTTGTCCAACTGGCGCTGGATCACGTCGTCCTCGATCTTCTCGAAGAGCAACGACGCCTCGCCGATCTTATGCCCGGCAGCGATCAGATCCATCGCCCCGAGGCGCTCCCATCCGAATTTCTCCACGGCGAGCATCTCCAGGATCTTCGACGCCGAGAAAGGCATGAAAGGCTCGATGGCAATCGCCGTATTGGCCGTAATCTGCAACGCGATGTTGAGAATCGTTTTCACGCGCCCGGGATCGGTCTTGATGACTTTCCACGGCTCGGTGTCCGCCAGATACTTGTTGCCGATACGTGCAATGTTCATGGCATCCTTAAGGGCTTCGCGGAAACGGTAGTTCTCGATATTGGCCTCGAGCGAACCCTTCACGGCAGCTACTTCCGTAACTGTCTGACGGTCATAATCATTCATCTCTCCACAGGCAGGAACCTCGCCGCCGTAATATTTCTGCGTAAGCACCAGCGCACGGTTGACGAAATTTCCCAGCACAGCGACCAGCTCATTGTTGTTGCGGGCCTGGAAATCCTTCCATGTAAAGTCGTTATCCTTGGTTTCGGGGGCATTGGCACACAGCACATAGCGCAATACGTCCTCCTTTCCGGGAAACTCTTCCAGGTATTCATGCAGCCACACCGCCCAGTTGCGCGAGGTCGAAATCTTATCGCCCTCGAGGTTCAGGAACTCGTTGGCCGGCACGTTCTCAGGCAGTATATACCCCCCGTGCGCCTTGAGCATCGAGGGGAAGACGATGCAGTGGAACACGATATTATCCTTGCCGATGAAATGCACCATCTTGGTGTCTTCCGACTTCCAGTACCTTTCCCAATCGGGCGTAAGGTCTTTCGTGGCGGATATGTAACCGATCGGAGCGTCGAACCACACATAGAGCACCTTCCCTTCGGCACCCTCCACGGGCACGGGGATGCCCCAGTCGAGGTCACGGCTCACGGCACGGGGCTGCAATCCGCCGTCGAGCCAGCTCTTGCACTGTCCGTAGACATTCGTCTTCCACTCCTTATGCCCATCGAGTATCCACTCGCGGAGGAAACCTTCGTATTGATCCAGCGGGAGATACCAGTGTTTCGTCTCCCTTTTGACCGGAACCGACCCCGACACGGCGCTATGCGGGTCGATCAGCTCGTCGGGCGAGAGGGTAGACCCGCATTTCTCGCACTGGTCGCCGTAGGCACGCTCGTTCCCGCATTTGGGACAAGTACCGACGATATAACGGTCGGCAAGGAACGTCTGCGCCTCCTCGTCGTAATACTGCATGGAGGTCTTTTCGATGAATTTCCCCTCGTCGTAAAGTTTGCGGAAAAATTCCGACGCGGTCGCGGCATGGGTCGCCGACGATGTCCGCGAATAGATATCGAACGACATTCCCAACCCCTCGAACGACTTTTTGATCAGGTTATGGTAACGATCCACGATCTGCTGCGGGGTCACCCCCTCCTTGCGGGCCTTTATGGTGATGGGCACGCCGTGCTCGTCCGATCCGCAGACCGAAATCACGTCGCAGCCCTTCAGCCGCAGGTAACGCGTGTAAATATCCGAAGGTATATAAACTCCCGCCAGATGGCCGATATGCACCGGGCCGTTGGCATAGGGGAGAGCCGATGTAACGAGGTAACGCTTGAACTCTTTTGCCATATTGAGATATACAGTATTACTAATTTCTGTCAAAATTAGTAATTTTTAGGGAAAGAAAAAGCAAAGCCCCATTATTTGTTTACAAACTACAAGGACACCCTGCCGCAAGAAAACAAAACGTAAACCACGGGAGCGAATCGGTCTGCCTCCGGCTACGGGATAAAAAATATGCCCCGGCGTAGTCCGGGGCATATTTCCTAATTATCGGCGGTCGGAATCGTTATTCGAACACCAGCTCGTCGAGCAGCCATCCTGCGCCCGCGTACTTGTCGATGATGAACAGCACGTAGCGGATGTCGACCGATATCGTGCGCTGCAGATCGGGCTCGAAAGCCACATCGCCCGACATGGCTTCCCAGTTGCCGTCGAAAGCCAGCCCGAGCAGTGCACCCCTAGCATTCATCACGGGCGAACCCGAATTGCCGCCCGTAATATCGCAGTCGGCAAGGAACGCCACCGGAAGTTCGCCTTCGGCATTGGCATAACGGCCGAAATCGCGCGCCGCATAAAGTTCCTTGAGTTTTTCGGGCACGGTAAACTCCGTGGGGTTCTGCGGATTTTCCTTCTCCATTACGCCCTTGAGCGTCGTATAGTAGTTGTATTCGATGCCGTCGGCAGGCGAATAGGGCAGCACGCGGCCATAGGTCAGGCGCAGCGTGAAGTTGGCATCCGAAGCCCACGCCTTTTTCGGGTTTTGGAGCATCAGCCCCGCCACGTATTTACGGCTTCCCTCGTAATATTTCTCCACGATCGGCTTGCGTGCCTGAGAAAGCGCATTATACTTCTCCCACACCGATTTCACAAACGGGGCAATGGGGTCGGCGGCATATTTATCGGCAGAAAACGAACCAATCAGCTCATCGACCTTTTCCTGCGAGGTAAAGAGCGAATTATCGAAAATATAATCCACATAGGCATCCGTATCGCCGTTGAATTCCTTATCCACAATCTCCGTATAGAACGACGGCAGGTCGGTCATGTGCTCGCGGGCGATCTTCAGCATGCGCTTGGCCACCTTCCGGTCGGTCGGGGCGTTGTAATCCTTATACCAACCGGCCATCGCCTTTCGGGCCTCTTCGGGATCCTTTATCTCCGTCCGCCCGTCGAACATTTTTGCAGGGGTCAGTATTTCGACCGCACGCAGGAAAGCCTCTTCCAGATACTGGCGGTTATCGTCGATGCCGGCCAGCCCCTCGATCGCTTCTCGGATTTTCGGCAGCGCGTCGATATACCCTTCCTCGGGCAGCGTATTCTTCTCGGCCCACGCCTGGAAGGCAGCTTCCTGCTGCTGCTTGCGCTCCTTGACACCCAGTTTGAGGATGCCGCGAGACTTGCCGATCGAATTCTTCCAGTAGTTCGACGACGTGGCGTATTTCGAGGCATACTGAATACGCACCTTGTCGCTGGCAGCCATGTCCTCCTTCAGGATCGCCTGGCGCTCGCCGCGGATAAAGATCCGGTTGGGATTCGAAACGTTCAGCATGTCGTCGATCTCATACGAAGTCATATAACGCTGCGTGGAACCCGGGAACCCCATGATCATGGCGAAATCCCCCTCCTTGTAACCGTCGAGCGAAATCTTGAGGAACTTCTCGGCCTTGTAAGGACGGTTTTCGGGCGAATAATCCGCCGGCCTGTTATTCTGTCCGGCATAGACGCGAAACACCGAGAAATCGCCTGTATGGCGCGGCCACATCCAATTATCGGTGTCTCCGCCGAACTTGCCGATCGACGTAGGGGGCGTTCCCACCAGGCGCACGTCGGTATAGACCTCGATCACGAAGGCGAAATACTGGTTCCCTTCGAAGAAGGGCTTGACCTCGACCACCATGCCGGGGTTGGCCTCCTGCAGCGAAGCGGTCAGGCCGGCGATATTCTCCGAGGTGATCCGTTCGTACTCCTGCTGCCCGGCCGTGGAAGGCACGTTGCCCAGGATATCCGCAGTCACGTCGCTGATCGAACGGATGAAACGCACCTTGAGCCCCGGGGCGGGAATCTCCTCCTGCCGCGACATGGCCCAAAAGCCGTTCTTCAGGTAGTCGTGTTCGACCGACGACAGGGATTGTATCGACCCGTAGCCGCAGTGGTGGTTGGTGAACAGCAGGCCGTCGGGCGAAACGATCTCGCCCGTGCAGCCGCCGCCGAAAATGACGACCGCATCCTTGAGCGAAGATTTATTGATGCTGTAAATATCCTCGGCCGAAAGTTTGCATCCGCGCGCCTTCATGTCCCGGATATTCATTTTCTGCAGATAAGGCAGCATCCACATGCCTTCGTCGGCCACAGCAGTCAGCGACACGCAAGCCGCTGCAATCAGTAAAAACAGTTTCTTCATATATATAAACGATTATTTGATGTTGATCATGTTCAGGATCGAACGCTCGGCCTTGCGGCGCACCTCTTCGTCGAGGACGATCTCCGGGGCCTCCCGCTCGAGGCATTCGCAGATGTTTTCCAGCGTCACCATCTTCATGTACTTGCAGTTGTTGCAGCCGCACGTCTCGTCGTCCGGGGGCGCCGGGATAAAGGTCTTGTCCGGATAGCGCCTCTTCATCTCGGCGAGGATGCCCGATTCGGTGACGACGATGAACTCATCGGCCCCGCTGCGGCCGCAATAGTCGAGGATCGCAGCCGTCGACCCCACGAAATCGGCCACCTCGATGATATAGGCCCGGCATTCGGGATGCACGACGACCCGGGCCGCCGGATGCTCCTTTTTGAGCCGGAGCAGTTTTTCGAGCGAAAACTCCTCGTGGACATGGCACGCCCCGTCCCAGATCACCATATTCTCGCGGCCGGTCAGCTTCCTGATGTAAGCGCCCAGGTTGCGGTCGGGCGCGAAGATGACGGGGCGGTCGGCCGGGATCGACTCCACGACCTTCAGGGCATTCGACGAAGTGCAGCAGATATCGGTCAGCGCCTTGACCCCGACGGTCGTGTTGACGTACGAAACCACCGTATGCCCCGGGTACCTGGCCTTGAAGGCCGCAAAGTCGCGGGCGTCGCACGATTCGGCCAGCGAGCACCCCGCCTCGGGACAAGGTATGAGCACTTTTTTGCCGGGGCAGAGCACCTTGGCGGTCTCGGCCATGAAATGCACGCCGGCGAACAGGATGATTTCCGCATCGACCGACTGCGCCCTGACCGACAGCGCGAGCGAATCGCCCAGAAAGTCGGCCACCTCCTGTACTTCGGGCAGCGTATAGTAATGGGCCAGTATGACGGCGTGTTTCTCGCGTTTCAGTTC
>CDZG01025128.1_pt1 | contig 14413 bp, 16 predicted proteins | sample 557741 | NCBI WGS metagenome assembly CDZG01 (sample SAMEA3182086, study PRJEB8094) | gut metagenome | biome: human; feature: gut; material: Stool; isolation source: human stools | place: Canada | collected 2013-01-21
TCGGAATACCGCACGGCGGCCGCGCATTTCGGCGCGCAGCTCGCGCAGCATCCCCTCCGCGCGCCGGATTTCCTGCCGGACGAGGGGCTGCTCGCCTTTTTAAAGGAGCGGAAGCCGGACGTGCTGTTCTTGTGCACGCCCAACAACCCCACCGGCGTGACCCTCCCGCGAGGGCTTTTGGAAGCTGCCCTGCGCATCTGCCGCGCGCAGGGCACGCGCGTGCTGCTCGACGAGTGCTTTCTGGACTTTACGGACGCGGCGAGCGCCAAGGACCTGCTGGAGGCATATCCGAACCTGCTGATCCTGAAGGCGTTCACCAAAAATTACGCCCTTGCGGGCGTGCGCGCGGGCTACTGCCTGACGGCGGACAGGCAGCTGCTCGAGAGAATGTCCGCCTGCTCGCAGCCGTGGAACGTCTCGGTCCCGGCGCAGGCGGCGGCGCTTGCCGCCCTGCGCGAGCCGGACTGGCCGGCAAAGGCCCGCCCGCTGATCGCGGCGCAAAGGGCCGTGCTCACCGCGGACCTCACGGCCCTCGGCCTGACGGTCTGCCCGTCGCAGGCCAATTATCTGCTGTTCCGCGGCCCAGCCGGGCTGGACACCGCGCTGCTGCGGCAGAAGATCGCCATCCGCAGCTGCGCGAACTACCCCGGACTCGGCGAGGGCTGGTACCGCACGGCGGTGCGGCTGCCGGAAGAAAATGAAGCGCTGCTGGACGCTCTGCGGCGCGGGATGGAGGAACTGTCATGGCGCTGAATCTGATGCTGCAGGGGACGATGTCCAACGCGGGCAAGAGTCTGCTTGCCGCCGCCCTCTGCCGGATCTTTAAGCAGGACGGCTATCGTGTCGCGCCCTTCAAGAGCCAGAATATGGCCCTCAACTCGTTCATCACCGCCGCGGGCGGCGAGATGGGCCGTGCGCAGGTCGTGCAGGCCGAGGCCGCGGGCCTCGCGCCCGACGTGCGCATGAACCCGATCCTTCTGAAGCCGACGACCGACGTCGGCAGCCAGGTGATCGTGAACGGGCAGGTCGTGGGCAACATGCGCGCGATGGAGTATTACCGCCGCAAGCGTGAATTCCTCCCGGCCGTGCTGGATGCCTACGCGGGTCTGGACAGGGAATACGACGTGCTCGTCATCGAGGGCGCGGGCAGCCCGGCGGAGATCAACCTCAAGCAGGACGACTTCGTCAACATGGGCCTTGCGAAGCTGGTGGACGCGCCGGTGCTGCTGATCGGCGATATCGATCGCGGCGGCGTCTTCGCCCAGCTCTACGGCACCATCGCCCTGCTGGAATCGGACGAGCGTGCGCGGGTCAAGGGCACCATCATCAACAAATTCCGCGGCGACCGCGCGATCCTCGAGCCGGGCCTAAGGCAGCTCGAGGCGCTCTGCGGCGTGCCGGTGGCGGGCGTCGTGCCCTACACGCGGGTGGATATCGACGAGGAAGACAGCCTCACCGAGCGCTTTTCCCGAACCGCGGGGCGCAAGCTCCTGGACCTGGCCGTGATCCGCCTGCCGCGCATCTCCAATTTTACTGATTTTTCTCCCTTTGAGCGCTATGCGAACGTCTCGCTGCGCTATATCTCCTCCGTCGGCGAGCTCGGCACGCCGGATATGATCCTTCTGCCCGGCACCAAGAGCACCATCGCCGACCTCAGCTGGCTCCGCCAGTCTGGGCTCGAGGCTGCTATCTGCAAGGAGGCCGCGCGCGGCACGCCCGTCTTCGGCGTCTGCGGCGGCTATCAGATGCTGGGCCGCAGCGTCTCGGACCCGGACGGCGTGGAGGCCGCGGGCCTGACGCAGATCCGCGGGCTGGGGCTTCTGGACATGGATACCATCTTCCACGGCGAAAAGGTCCAGCGGCAGACCGCCGGCACGTTTTCCGGCGTGCAGGGGCTGCTCTCCGGCCTCAACGGCCTCGGCTACGAGGGCTACGAGATCCATATGGGCCAGAGCGCGTCGGCCATGCCGCCGCTGGCCGGGTCCGGCAGCGTCTACGGCAGCTATATCCACGGCGTGTTCGACGCGCCGGGCGTCGCCGATGCCATCCTCCGCGCGCTCTGCGCGCGCCGCGGGATCGACGCGTCGGCCCTCGGCAGCTTCGATGCGCAGGCCTACAAGGAGCGACAGTACGACCTGCTGGCGGACGCCATCCGTCAGGGCCTCGATATGGACTACGTCTACCGCGTCCTGCACCGGAAGGCATAAAATAAGCGGCGCACCCGCCCGGGTGCGCCGCCTGTTTTTTTGTTATCTTTTTGTTACCCCAGTGCCACGTCCAGCACCATCATCAGGCTGAAGCCGATGGCGAAGAAAATGGTGCCGACGTTGGTGTGCGTCCCCTGCGACATCTCGGGGATCAGCTCCTCGACCACAACGTAGAGCATCGCGCCCGCCGCAAAGCTCAGCAGATACGGCAGCGCCGGGATGACATGCCGCGCCGCGAGGATCGTGAGGACCGCCCCGATCGGCTCCACCACGCCGGAGAGCACGCCGTCCAGAAACGCTCTGGATTTTTTCATCCCCTCCGCGCGCAGCGGCAGGGAGATGATCGCGCCCTCCGGGAAGTTCTGGATGGCAATGCCGAGCGAGAGCGCCAGCGCGCCCGCCGCCGTGATCTGCGCCTGCCCGGATAGATACCCCGCGTACACCACGCCGACCGCCATGCCCTCCGGGATGTTGTGGAGCGTCACGGCCAGCACCATCATCGTCGTGCGCTGCAGGCGGCTCTTCGGCCCCTCGGCCTGCCCGCTTTTCGCGTGCAGATGCGGGATGATGTGGTCCAGCGCCAGCAAAAACAAAATGCCGACCCAGAACCCCAGCACCGCCGGGAGAAACGACCACCGGCCCAGCGCCGCCGACTGCGCAATGGCCGGGATCAGCAGGCTCCACACGCTCGCCGCCACCATCACGCCCGCGGCAAAGCCGGTCAGCGCGCGCTGCACCGCGTCGCTGAGCGTTTTTTTCAGGAAGAACACGCACGCCGCCCCCAGTGACGTGCCGAGAAACGGGATCAGGATCCCATAGAAGGCTTCCATGACCATTGCCTCCCTCTCCTGGTTAAATATCTTTAATCACAGTATAGCAGACGCCCGCCCGAAAGTCAAACCGCTGCGCCCCGGCGGAGCTCTGCATATTTGAGATAGCAATGCCCGCGCCGCTGCGCTATAATACAAAGGAAAGCAGCGATATGGTTTTTCTATCGAATTGGATTTCCGTTTTTGCAAAGCATTTCACAGAAAAGCATGATACAATGTGAAAAAACAGAGGGGCAGCGATCATGTACTTATGGATCCTCGCGGCGGTGGCCGCTTATTTTATCAAGGGCCTGTGCGGCTTTGCCAATACGCTGGTGTTTACGTCGATTTTGAGCTTCGGCGTGCCGAACGCCAACATTTCTCCGATCGACCTGCTGCTGGGCTATCCGACCAACCTGATCCTGACGTGGAAGAACCGGAAGCGTCTTGTACCAAAGGTGTATCTTCCGCTGGCCGCGCTGGTGCTGGCGGGGAGCATCCCCGGCGCGTTTTTGCTCAAGCATGTGGACGCCAGAGCCGTCAAGGTGCTGTTCGGCGTTGTTGTAGCGGCCTTGGGCGCGGAAATGTTTTCGCGGGAGTACAGCAAAAAGCGTCTGCGCTCCTCTAAAATCGTGCTGGCGATCATCGGCGTGACGGCGGGCGTGCTGTGCGGGCTGTTCGGCGTGGGCGCGCTGCTGGCCGCCTATGTCAGCCGCGTGACCGAGGACGGCGGTTCGTTCAAGGCAAATATCAGCGCGGTATTTATCGTGGACAATACGTTCCGCATCGTGCTTTACAGCGCATTGGGCCTGCTGACATTCGACACCCTGAAAACCGCCCTGCTGCTGCTCCCGTTCGCGCTCGCAGGGCTGTTCCTCGGCATGAAGTGCAGCAGCCGCATGAACGAATCGCTCGTCAAAAAGATCACGTCCATCCTGCTGGTGCTGTCCGGCATTTCGCTGATCCTGAAAAATCTGTAAGGGGTGACAGCTATGGTTTTTGCATATGGACAGACGGAGCTTGCCTGGCTGCGGAAAAAGGACAAGCGGCTCGGCGAGGTCATCGACCGCATCGGGCACGTCGACCGCGCGGTGGATCCGGACCTGTTTTCCGCCGTCATCCACCACATCATCGGTCAGCAGATCTCCATGAAGGCCCAGGCGACCATCTGGCAGCGGATGCAGGATGCGCTGGGGGCAGTCAGCGCGGAAACGATCTTAGCTGCGGGCGTGCCAGAGCTGCAGTCGCTCGGCATGACCTTCCGCAAGGCGGAATACATCACGGACTTCGCCGAAAAGGTCCACACCGGCGCGTTCGACCTGGACGCCGTGGCGCATATGGGCGATGCAGACGCCATCCGGGCGCTCAGCAGCCTCAAGGGCATCGGCGTCTGGACGGCGGAGATGATCTTGCTGTTCTGCCTGCAGCGCCCGGATATTTTCAGCTACGACGATCTTGCCATCCAGCGCGGCCTGCGCATGGTCTACCACCACCGCGCGATCGACCGCCGGCTGTTTGAAAAATACCGCCGCCGCTACAGCCCATACGGCAGCGTGGCCAGCCTCTACCTCTGGGCCGTCTCCGGCGGCGCGATCCCGGAGCTGAAGGACTACAAGCCGAAAAACAAACGGGAGGCGCACTGACATGGTTTACACCACAGAATACCTCTCCCCCCTCGGCACGATCACGCTGGCGTGCGACGAGGAGGCCATCATCGGCCTCTGGTTCAACGGACAGCGGTATTTCGGCAGCATCCTGCCCAGGCAGACCGAGCGGCAGGAGCGGCCGCTGTTCCAGGACGCCCGGCGCTGGCTGGACGTTTATTTCTCCGGCCGCGCGCCGGATCATCTGCCGCCCCTGCGGTATGACTCCACCCCCTTCCGCAGGCAGGTCTGCGAGATCATGCTGACGATCCCCTACGGAAGCACCATGACCTACGGCCAGATCGCCGCCGAGGTCGCAAAGCGGCAGGGGCTTGCGAACATGTCCGCGCAGGCCGTCGGCGGCGCGGTGGGGCATAACCCGATCTCGCTGATGATCCCGTGCCACCGCGTCGTCGGTACGAACGGCAGCCTGACCGGCTACGGCGGCGGGATCGCGCGGAAGGTGAAGCTGCTGGAGCTGGAGCATGCGGACATGCACCGCTTTTTCGTGCCGAAGACCGGCACGGCACTTTGACAGGAGGGAACAAGATGAAAAACGTTGCGGCCGCGACCCGGAAAATGATCGGATTTTACCACGGAAACAGGCACGATATTGCCCATTTCCTCAAGGTCTGGGCCATGGCGAAGACCATCGGCGAGCTGGAAGGGCTGGACGGGCACACGCAGGAGGTGCTGGAGCTGGCCGCCGTGGTGCATGACATCGCCTGCCCGCTGTGCCGGGAGAAATACGGCGATACCAACGGCAAGCATCAGGAGCTGGAGAGCCCGCCGCTGGTGGAGGCGTTCTTTGCCGATCTGCCCGTCAGCCGCGCGGACGTGGACCGCATCAGCTGGCTGGCTGCGCACCACCATACCGATACGAACGTGGACGGCCCGGACCACCGGATCCTGCTCGAGGCGGATTTCCTCGTCAACGCGGATGAAGGCGCCTGCGCCCGCCCAGCCATCGAGACCATGCGCGAACGCGTCTTCCGGACCCCTTCCGCGATCCGCCTGCTCGATACGATCTACCTGGCATAACAGACGCAGCGCCCGCCCGGTTTGCGGCGATTTTCTTTAAATTTTGGCGCGGATCGGGCGCTTTCCGTCTTGAAAAGTGCGTGCGGCGGTGCTAGAATACCCTTGAAAAAATGGTCCGGAGCGGGGCAGGCCCGCGGCGGCTTTTTTGTGCCGTGCTGGTTAGAAATATCTAACTGAGAAACAGCGGCTGCCGCAGGGGCCAAAACAGCGGGAAAATGAAGACACAGGAGGAAACGGATACGACGGCATGATGATCTGCTCCACGCTGCCGGGCAGGCTGGTGTGCCGTCTGGTCTGGGATATGGACAAGCAGATGTGCAGCGAGTATCAGGAAAAAGCCCTGTCCGGCATCCCGGAGGATTTTTCCGGGCGGCTGCTGGAGGTCCCGGTCGGGACGGGCATCCTCACCATGCCGCTCTATCAGACGCTGCCCAAGACAGAGATCACCTGCCTCGATTACTCGCCGGACATGATGGCACAGGCGAAGGAAAAAGCGGATCGGCTGGGACTGCAGAACGTCTCGTTCCGGCAGGGCGATGTGGGCGCGCTCCCGTTCGAGGACGGCAGCTTTGACGCGGTACTTTCGCTCAACGGCTTCCATGCCTTCCCCGACAAGGAGGCGGCCTACCGCGAGACCTTCCGGGTGCTGCGCCCCGGCGGAACGTTCTGCGGCTGCTTTTACGTGTCGGGTGCGTGCCGGCGGACAGACCGGCTCATCCGGCGCGACTGTCATGAATCTCGCCTGTGGGCTCGATACCCGCTGCTACCGGATGCAGGGCTACGCCCACTGGTATAACCTCGACCTGCCCGAGACCATCGCGGTGCGCGAAGCGCTCCTGCCGGAGAGCGGCAGCATCTCGCAGCTCGCCATGTCTGCCATGGACGATTGGGGCGCGGCGGTCGAGGGGCCGTCCGGCCCGGCGCTCGTCATCATCGAGGGCCTGACCATGTACCTGACGCAGGCGGCCGTGCTGAACGCCGCCTTCGACGCACGGCTGCAGGCCCTGCGGGCAGATAACGCCGCGGCGGGCAAGGAAAAGCAGTTCCATCTGGAAAAGCAGATCCTGCCCGGCATCGCAGCCTATGAGAGAGACGCTGCAGAACGTCATGCCGAAGGAAGAAGCTCTGCAGACGGTCCACGGCTACGTGGAGCAGCGCGCCTGGAAGCTCCGGAAGCTCTTCCTTGCCCTGATGCACGTCCCCGGCCTGCCCCGGAAAACGCCGGGGATCTTCACGAAGCAGACCCGGCGGATGTTCGGTGAGGCGGCGGGCTTTGAGGCCCGGGAGATCGAGACCACCGGCGGTGTCTGGCGTATCGACATGACGAAATGCCCCTATCACGACGCCTGCGTGCACTACGGCTGCCCGGAGCTTTGTCCCTGCTTCTGCGACAGCGACGATATCACCTACGACGACCTGCACCCCGACCTTCTCTGGCGCCGCACCAGGACACTCGGCCGCGGCAACGACTGCTGCGACTTCTGCCTGAAGCTCCGGTAGGTGCAGGGGTTCCAGTTCTTTTTTACCGGAAGGAGGCATACCCATGTCGTTTTTGGAAAATACCCGCAGCCCGGCCGGGCTGGGCGGCAGGCTCATGGTCCGCATGATGAACGTCGGCCACCGCGCGCTGGCGCGCTGGGGCCTGCGGTTCCTGCTGCTTTCTGCGGACGCAAAGGTCCTCGACTGCGGCTGCGGCGGCGGGGCAAACATCCGGACGCTCCTGAAAAAATGCCCGCAGGGCATCGTCAAGGGCGTTGATATTTCTGACGTGAGCGTCACGACGGCGCGGCGCGTCAACCGCAGCGCCATCGCGGACGGCCGCTGCGCTGTATGGCAGGGGAGCGTGGACGAGCTGATCTTTGCCGCGGACTGGTTCGACGCCGTCACGGCGTTTGAGACGGTCTATTTCTGGCCGGACCTGCCAAAAAGCTTCCGCGAGATCCGCCGCGTGCTGCGCCCCGGCGGCACGCTTCTCATCTGCAACGAATGCAGCGGCGACGCGCCCGGGGACGAGGCGTGGACAAAAAAGATCGCCGGCATGCGGATCTACCCGCCGCCGAGCTGCAGCGGCTGCTGGAGCAAGCCGGCTTCCGCAGGATCCAGATCCATAAGACCTCCCGCTGGCTCTGCCTCACCGCCCAAAAGCCTGATTGAGGATACCGACCCGACGAACGGCAAAGCCGTCAGACACCCGGCTGACGGCTTTTGCTGACGGACGCGCCCGTCCACGCGGAAAACGCCCGCTGAAACGAGCCGGTCCTGCCCGCCCTGCGTGATGGGCACGCCGAGAAACTCCGCGTAAGCGGGGTCCTTCACCGGCTGCCTTGCTGCAGCGGACAGCGGCGTGACCGGCTCCTGCGTCGCCTTGCGGATCAGCTCGACGAGGAAAACGAACTCGATCCCGACGAGGATCTCCGGAAGCTCCAGCCCCGCGCGGGCGGATACGAGCTCCACGCTGAGCGCCGTCTCGGTCTCTTCGACGCGATATAAAAGCGCGCCGATCAGCGGCTTGTACTGCGCCAGCCGCCGCAGGCAGGTCCGCGCGTCCGGCCTGCAGGAAGCGGCGAAGACCGGCGGAGAGATCTGCGAGACCAGCCCGGCCTTTTTCAGGACCTGCTCCACGCAGAAGCCCATAGCGGAGAGATAGTCCCGGTAAGCTCTGCCGATCAGAAAATTTGTCATGCGAAGCCCTCCTTCTGGCCTCTTTTTCAGATTTTCCGCGGCGATAAGACCCCGATCGGTCTTGATCCCGCCCGGCTCCACCACGACGACATCGATGCCGAACGGCTGCAGCTCCATCCGCAGACAGTCAGACAGGCCCTCCACAGCGTACTTCGTCGCGTGATACCAGCCGCCGAACTTCGTCCAGATCTTCCCGTCCATCGAGGAGATGTTGACGATTTTCTCGTAGTGCTGCTCCCACATTGCCGGGGTGACAAGCCGGATGAGCCGTGCCATGCCGAATAGGTTGACCTCAAACTGACGGCGGCCCTCCTCCAGCGGCACATCCTCGATCGCGCCGTAAGAGCCGTACCCGGCGTTGTTCACCAGCGCGTCAATGCTTTTTTCCTTGGAAAGGATGGTGTTCACGCACGCTGCAATGGATCCGTCCCTTGTCAGATCAAGCGCCACCGGCGTGATGCCGTCCTTCTCCAGATCCGCCATGCGGTCGACTCGCCGCGCGGCGGCGTAGACCTTGAATCCTGCCGATTTGAGCTCCTGCGCGACCATCCGGCGATGCCGCTGGACGCGCCTGTGACCAATGCTGTTTTTGCCATGATGAAAACCCTCCTGCGCTTTGTCGGATGGCGCCATTTTAGCGGAAGATCACGCCGTCCGGAAGTGCAGAACGCGCCGCTTTTTCCGCAATTCGCGTCGGAAGGATGCGCGCGCGCCCCGCGGTTGCAGTTTTGGCGGGGCTATGGTATCATAGAGGCACCATCTACAGGAGAACTGCCATGTCCGGTTTTACAAAGCAGGCCATCCAGGCGAGCTTCCTGAAGCTGCTGGATACCTATCCGCTGCGCGATATCACCGTCCGGATGATCACCGAGGACTGTGGGATCAATCGCAAATCCTTTTACTATCACTATCAGGATATCCCCGCCCTGCTCGAGCAGATCCTGGCGGACCAGGCCGCTGCGCTGGTCGCTTCGTACCAGTCGGTGCGCTCGCTGGAGGAATGCCTGAGCGCCGTGCTGGAAAAGCTGATCGCGAATAAGCGGCGCGTGCAGAATATCTACTGCTCGGTCAACCGGGACGTGTTCGAATCGGCGCTGATGCAGGTCTGCGGCTATCTGACCGGGCTGTATGTCGATTCGGCCGCGCAGGGCTTTGCCATTTCCGCGCAGGACCGGGAGCTGGTCGCGGGCTTCTACCGCGGCGAATGCTTCGGGCTCATCATGGACTGGGTCATGCGCGGCATGCCCGACAATGTGCTCGCCTATTTCCACCAGCTCTGCACCCTCCGCCAAGGCATGACCGAACACCTCCTCCGCCGCATCCACACCGACACGGAATAAAAGCCAAAGCAGCCCGGCGCGTTTGCGGCGGGCTGTTTTTGGATGGAATCAGGGGGTTGGGTGGGAGTTTGACCAGAGGGTCTCGGCGGTGGGCTTCCAGCATTCGGCGTAGGACTTGCACTTTTCGCACAGGTGCTCGGCGCTTTCCGGAGCTTCGAGGTCGGTGGAGTGCGCGCCGCTCTGGGCCACCATCTTCGGCAGCAGCTCCGGGTTTTCCAGCATGGGGCAGGGGCGCAGATGGTTGCCGTTGAAGGGCTGACCCTTGCGGTAGAGTTTGAACAGCGGCTGCTGCAGGCATTCCAGGAAGCTCTTTTCCCGGATATTCGCGCTGGAGTAATGGATGAACACGCAGGGCTCCACATCACCCGCGGCGTTGATATGGCAATAGATCCGGCCGCCGGCCACGCAGCCGCCGGCAAACTCGCCGTCGTTCTGGAAGTCGATGCAATACAGCTCCTTGCCGCCGGTCACGCCACGGATCTCGCGGACGCGGTCTTTCATATACGTGCGCTGCTCCGGCGTCAGCAGCAGATCGGTCGAGGCATTGATGCCCACGGGCATATAGTGGAAGTACCACGCGAAGACGCAGCCCTTGGAAATCAGCAGATCGAGGAAGTCGTCGCTTGTGACGACCTTATAGTTCTGGCTCGTATAGCAGATGGACACGCCGAACGGGATGCGGTGGCTGTGCATCAGCTCCATCGCGTCCAGCGCTTTCTGGAAATGTCCATTTCCGCGGCGGCCGTCGTTGGCTTCCTCAAAACCCTCGACGCTGATGGAAACAAAGAGGTTCCCCACGCGCAGCATCTCCTGACAGAATTCCTCGTCGATGAGCGTGCCGTTGGTAAACGCATACACCCTCGCCTCCGGCGGCCTGTACTGCGACTGCGGGTACAAGAAAAAACCGGCGGCAGGCACAAAATAACGCTGCAGACTGGAAAACAGGGACATGAACAGATACGCCGCGATCTGCGGGCAGGAGAGAAGGAAAACGATATGCTGTATTCGGAAAAACTGAGACCCTTTGCGGCTGCGCATCCGTGCCGGACGATCGACGTTGACGGCGCGCAGTTTCGCTACATCCTGACCGGAAAGCCGGAGGGCCGGACGCGGGTCTTCCTCAACGGCGGGATGAACACGCTGGAAATGTGGATGGACTATGTGGACGCGCTGGCGGACACCGGGCGCGTGCTGCTGTTCGACTATCCGCAGCAGCTGCGCACCAACCAGGCGCTCGTGGCGGGCATGCACGCGTTCTTTGCGGCGGTCAAGGGGAAGATCCTGCTCATCCTGCCCGATCAGGATTTCTTCTCCGGGCAGATGCAGCAGGACCTCATCCGGCTGATGCACGAGCCGGAGATCCGCTATGTCTCCGGCGGGCACCTGTCCACCGTGCTGAAGACGGAGGACTATATCCGCACGATCCGGGCGTTCCTTGCCGGCCAGCCGGAGTGAGCCCGATGACCGCGCCTATGCACCCGCTAAAAGGGGGAATGAAGCATGATGATCGTTCTGCAGCTTGCGCTCTACTGCCTGCTGTTTTTCCTGCTGGTCAAGGCTGCGGCGGGGAACGACGGGCTGCGCTGCCTGTATTTTTATCCGAAGGAATATCAGGAGGAGGCCTTCCGGCGGGGACTGGCGGAAAAAGAGACCGTCGCGCGGCAGAGCAAACGCTTCATGATCCCGTTCTGCCTCGTCATGCTCGCCGCGCTGGTCGGGATCCTCACGTTCTGGAACCGCGCTGCGGACTTTAAGACGGCCCTGTGGCAGGCCGCACTCTTTCTCGTGGTCATGAACTGGTTTGACGGGATCGTGATCGACCGGCTCTGGGTCGGCCGCAGCCCGGTCTGGCGCATCCGCGGCATGGAGGGCCTCCCCTATGTAAAGCCGTGGAAGACCGTGTTGACCCGCCGCGCGCTCGGCACTGCCGTCTATCTCATCCTCGCGCCCGCCGTCGCAGGGCTCGCCCTGCTGCTCGGCAGGCTCTGCACCTGAATCAGGATCACGCCCGCGGGCGGACCGGCTCAACGGTCCGCCCGCGTTTTATGTTGGTTCCAAAAGGAAAATTGCTTCCTCGGCTGCGAGCGTAATGAAAGCCACGGACAAGGGCGGCTGCCGCCCGTCTTTCAAAAAACGAAAGGAGTATCTGACATGGACAGGGTCAAAAAGAACGTCGGCTTCGGCTGCATTACTACAGCGTCGTCCATACCGTGCCCGGCCGCAGAGCGTCCGACTGTCTCAAATGCGGCAAATGCGAAAAGGTCTGTCCCCAGCATCTGCCCATCCGCAAGCTGCTCGAGGATGTGGCGAAGGAATTTGAAAAAGCCTGATATCCGGCGGAAAACAATCTGGAAAACCGATCAGCGGCGCTCAGGAGCGCCGCTGATCCTGTTCTTTTGGGGCGCAGACCTCGGTGTCCGGGGACGGCTCACCGCGCCCAAATTTCAGAAGATTGTCGACGGTCACGGCGGCGATGTTGTTGAGCGCTTCCTTCGTCAGAAAAGCCTGATGCGAGCTGACGATGACGTTCGGCATGGCGATCAGCCGCACGAGCGTGTCGTCCTCGATGATGGCCTCCGAACGGTCCTCGTAAAACAGCTCGGCCTCCTCCTCGTACACATCCAGACACGCCGCACCGATCTTCCGGCTGCGAAGCCCCTCGATGAGCGCCTCCGTGTCCACCAGCGCGCCGCGGGACGTGTTGACGATCACGACGCCGGGCTTCATGCCGGCGATGGCCGCCGCGTCGATCATGTGCCGCGTCTCGTCCGTGAGCGGACAGTGCAGCGAGATGACGTCCGCCTGATGAAAAAGCTCCGGCAGCGCCGCATAGCAAAGACCGCTGCCCGGGTCCGGGAACTTGTCATACGCAAGCACCCGCATCCCGAAGCCCCGGCAGATCTCCGCGAACACGCGGCCGATCTTGCCCGTGCCGACCACCCCGGCGGTCTTGCCGTGCAGGTCGAAGCCCGTGAGGCCGGACAGGCTGAAATTGAAGTCGCGCGTGCGGATATAGGCCTTGTGCGTGTGCCGGTTCACGGTCAGCAGCAGCGCCATTGCGTGCTCCGCCACCGCGTAGGGCGAGTAGGCCGGGACACGGAAGATGCGGAGCCTGCCGCGGCATGCGCGCGTATCCACATTGTTGAAGCCCGCGCACCGCAGCGCGATGACCCGGACGCCGAGCCGGTACAGCTCGTCTGCGACCTTCGCGTTCACCGTGTCGTTGACGAACACGCACACGCCGTCAAAGCCGCGCGCGAGCTGCACAGTGTCCTCGCCCAGCTTCGTCTCAAAGTACCGGATCTCCAGCCCGGTCCCGGCGGCGTGGGCGTCAAAGCCGGGGCGGTCATAGGGTTTTGCATCAAAAAAAGCAAGTTTCATAGCGATCCCTCCAAGCCTTTTATGGCACCGCCCGCCGCTTTCTATACATGCCGCAGCATGCAGCTGCCGCCGATGGCCGGAAAGACGCAAAAAAATCCCGTCCGGCCGGGCGGCAGACCCGGTCCAGCTCCCGCAGCGCCCGCAGCGGCTCGTCCAGCAGGTGGATGACGTTTGCGGCCACGACCGCGTCAAAGCGCCCGTCCGGGTAGTCGAGCTTCGTGATATCTGCCTGCGCGAACCGCACGTTGCGGCAGTTTGCATACTTTCGTTCTGCCTGCGCGAGCATCTTCTCAGAAAAATCCGTCGCCATCAGCGCCCTGCACCGCGCTGCGATCACACCGGTCAGCAGCCCCGTGCCGCAGGCGCATTCCAGCACCTCGTCCTCCGGCCTGATCTGCGCCGCCACCGCCGCGCACATCGCCCGGTTCGCCCGCCGGTTGATCCCGTTCGCAAACACATCATACACCCAAGCCACCCGATCCCAAAACATCGCGTATCCTCCCGAACCTAAATTAGATATCTCTAACCAATCCCTTAAAAAGCGGCCCCACCAAGGGCCGCTTTCAGTGTATCACAGCAGGCGCCGGAGCGCAACACTGTTTCCGGGAAACCGCCGAAGGTGTGAAAAACTACTTCCAAAGGCCGGAAAAGAATGATACAATGGGGGAGAGGTGTGCGCCGGTTCGGTGCAGGATGTATAGTCGGTGGGAATCCGACCCGGTAAGGCGTAGCGAGCCGCCGGTATCGAGTCCTTGGAGCACCAAAGGCCAACGATGGTGTTTAAGCGTAGGACAGAGAGCAGGAACGCCGTAAAGCGAAAGCGTGAAGTGATAGAGCTCCGTTATAGAATCGATTGCGTGGGGCGGTTGTTTACCTCTGTCGGTCGCCAACAAGGAACAGTCGTTAAGCGAGACTGTGAAAACACGCCGGAGTCCAAAGAGCATGGCATACCTGACATGGTTATATTCTGCATACCCGGGAGACCTGGGCAGCTCCGAAAAACTGCGGTAGGGAGTATCGGCCAATGCAATGGTGAGTACAAACGAAGGCTGCCGAGGAGTCGGATTCGCTCATAGTACCGAAGAAGGTAGTAACGACACTGGAGGGAAGGGGCGGACAACAGAAAGCTTCTGCTGACAAAACATCAGGTACAGGAGACCAGGGAAACAATGATGGAAAAAGAGAAAGCAGAAATAGCGGAACTCGCAGCGAAATACGGCAGAGTTCAGTCATTGATGCGGTATGTCAACAAGGAAACACTGGCCAAATCCTACAGCCGACAGCCCAAAGGCAAGGCAGTGGGCGTGGAC